>Ga0180433_10000102_pt1 | contig 135819 bp, 115 predicted proteins | sample SS_ome_8_FD_132980 | JGI IMG/M metagenome (GOLD analysis project Ga0180433, IMG submission 132980) | Hypersaline lake sediment archaeal communities from the Salton Sea, California, USA - SS_1_D_1 metaG | ecosystem: Environmental > Aquatic > Non-marine Saline and Alkaline > Hypersaline >... | reverse complement strand
TTTATGGTTATCAAACACTGACTATTATCCATAATTGCCAGTGCTCCGGAAGGAGCTTGCTTCATAATTTCACCATACCTATTTTTTTGTTGTAATTGAGTCGTCGAGGTATTAGTATTGTGTTATGGCAAGGTTAGCACGGGGGAGGATTATGGGTCAGACCTTAAGTTATAAGTTAACTCAATAGTGAAGCCAATCTCTTCTCAAGTTTCGCCACAATTTTCTGTAGGTCTTTGTCTTTTGTTGCCTGTTCATGCAGGTTTTTCAGTTGCAGAGACACGACCACACCACTGCAACCGCCCATAATCTCCGCCGCCTCGTGTTGGGGAGGATTAGGGGTCAGACCTTAAATTATAAGTTAACTCATTAGTGAATTCAATCTCTTCTCAAGTTTCGCTACAATTTTCCGCAGGTATTTGTTTTTTGTTGCATGTTCACGCAGCTTTTTCAGTTGTAGAGACACGGCCACACCACTGCAACCGCCCATGATCTCCGCCGCCTCGCGTTGGGTTCTGCCGACATACTGGCATAGTGCATAGGCAACTAACGGACGAGCCATGAGGCAAGCCGTACCACAAATCAGACAGGATGCCAAGTGTTATTTTATAACTTGATTCTGCTGAAAAACCCCCCATCAGCCAAGAAAGTTCTTGACTTGGTGACATGACGTTGTAAAGTGGTGCTGTAGATATTTTCATCATTGTCATGGAGGACATTATGAGCGTTCCCAAGCAAGACCTGCAAGCCACCTTCTTCGATGCCACCTTTTTAGCACATGATCTGTTCAATGCCGATGACCGGTATGAGATATTCCGGCGAGAAGTCTATCCTGCCCTGCAAGCGATGCGTCAGGATCTGTGTCAATTGTATTGTCAGGACAACGGGCGTCCTGGCATCGAGCCGGTTATCATGGCCGGGGTCACCCTGCTGCAGTTTATGGAAAACGTCCCCGACCGCAAAGCGGTCGAGATGGTCCGCCTGCATCTGGGCTGGAAGCATGCCCTGAACCTCACGATCGATTATCCCCGATTTCACCCCACCTGCCTGGTGACCTTTCGGGAACGTCTGATGACGCATAAGGAAGGCCGCCTTATTTTTGACGGTATCTTGCGGCCCTTACATGACAAACGTCTTCTCAAGCGTCGCGGCAAACAACGGCTGGACTCCACCCACGTTCTTGGCGCCGTGGCCCGGATGGGACGCCTGGAGGTGGTCCGCGAGACGATCCGCCTGTTTTTGGAAGTTATCCTTAATATGGAGTTGCAAGCTTCTTTGGCGGATTGGTCGTTGTTCTACGACCGTTATATAGACAGTGATATTGCCTGGCACAAGATCAAGCAGGATGCTCTTAGCAGCAAGTTTCAACAGGCCGGTTATGATATATTGGCGTTACTGACCTGGTCTCAGGACCATCCGGCAGTGCTTGCGCACGGCCAATCCCCGGGAGGATTAGGGGTCAGACCTTAAGTTATAATTTAACTCAATAGTGAAGCCAATCTCTTCTCGAGTTTCGCTACAATTTTCCGCAGTTCTTTGTTTTTTTTGCCTGTTCACGCAGCTTTTTTAGTTGTAGAGACACGGCCACACCACTGCAACCACCCAGGGAGAATTAAAGGTGTACGGTACATTTTTGGCTTGACATTGTTAATCTTGCATTTAGAATCACTTCTATGTCGAGACCAAAAAGAATAGCATTGGGCGGATATGTTTATCATGTGCTCAATCGGGCCAACGGGCGGTTGCGCATATTTCGAAAGGATGACGACTTTCTCGGTTTCGAGCAGATCATGTCCGAGGGTGCGGAGCGGTTTTCCATGCGTATTTGCGGCTATTGCATTATGGGCAATCACTGGCATCTGCTTCTGTGGCCGCGTGAGGATGGTGATCTGTCGGCGTTTATGCGCTGGATAAGCCTGACTCACACGCAACGATATCACGCTTCGCACGGGACGGCCGGAACAGGGCACCTGTACCAGGGCCGGTTCAAGAGTTTTCCGGTGCAGGATGATTCGCATTATCTGACGGTTTTGCGTTACATCGAAAGCAATCCGTTACGGGCCGGCCTGGTGGCGGATGCCGGCGACTGGCTTTGGTCCAGCCTTGCTGTTCGTCAGGGCTATGAGTGTCCGTTTGCGTTGAGTGACGGGCCGGTCGAGCTGCCTTCGAACTGGGAAAGACTTTTGCGTAAGGACTTCACTGAGACCGAGTTGGACCGTATAGAAACGAGCGTCAAACGAGGCGCTCCATTTGGCCGGACCAACTGGATGGAAAGGACCGCGTCGCGTTTGAAGTTGCAGTCAACATTGAGGCCAAGAGGAAGACCCAGAAAAAGTACCCCCTATGGGGCAGGCGGGGACCTTTAATTCAAGGAATCGACGAATGTCGAAGTATGAGCCGAAACGGTTTTTCTTTGTGATAGCAGTAATTCTGGTGGCGGCCGTGTCGGGATTGTTGTGGTGGCTGGATGTTAATGTTCTTTATGCTGTTCTCGGGGGTATGAGTGTTATTGCGTTTTTGTTTTACGGCTGCGACAAGCGGCAGGCTGTCAGGAATCGTCCGCGGATTCCTGAGATAGTGCTGCATCTGCTGGCTTTGCTGGGCGGCTCGCCGGGAGCTTTGCTGGGCCAGTTGGTCTTCAGGCACAAAACGAAGAAACTAAGCTTCAGGATTGTATTTCTGGCGATAGTCCTGCTTCAGGCGGGGCTTGGATTTTGCTACTGGCGATATTGGCGATAAAACAAGATATTGGTCATTTGAATTTATCCTGAATTAGAAATACAGCTTCAAACCAGGACTTTTCTTTATAATAATTCACCGATGCCTGCTGGATAGGCCATACGACGGGCTTCGCGGGGATTGTGCCGACAGGCCTGTCAGGTTGGCAGAGTGGCCGGTCGGCAGATGAGATTTTGGCAGATGGAGAAAATCCCCTCTAATAACATAAAGCTATTGTAGGCAAATACTTATAAGCAGAGGATGTTCGTAAGCGATCTCTGGCACGACATTTGCTAAATACATGTATGTATGGTCTCGAATCTGTCAAAACTTGAAGAAGTTAATGTGCTGGCCAGTGAGGCGAACTGGGCCTGGCCGGAGGCTTTGCGCTATATATTTCGGCCGAGGGGTGTTAATCTTTTAGTGGCTGAGAATCCCTCGGAATTTGTCCATATTATCAAAAGCAAACGGATACATACGACGATTGTGGATATGGACTCGGAAAAATCAAACGGGCTTGCAACCGTTAAAATAATCCGCATGGATTATCCTTCGCAGCCGTGCATCCTTCTGACGAGCAGGGCGGGTCAGTCTTTGCTGGATATGGCGCTGCGGCTGGATGTTTTCAGCGTGATCGATAAGCCGGTCGATATGTCTATTCTCCGGCAGCAGCTTAACAGGTTGTTTATAAAGAAGTACAGCAGCGGTGTGTTCGGGGAAGAAATCGGGAGTTAGTATCTATTGTGGAGAATGAAACCAATGATATCCATCCTGCGTATGCAGGATTTGAGTTTAACCAGGGGAAAGCCATCCCCATCCCGATAAAAGACAATCGGTATGAGGCTGCCACCCATCGTAAATAGTAGATATGAATAAACAGATTTTATCGAAAGGAGTAAACACGAAATGAAGATTCGACCATTGGCAGATAAGGTGCTTGTCCAGCGTCTCGAGGCGGAAACAACGACGGCTGGCGGGATAGTCCTGCCGGACAGCGCCAAAGAAAAACCTCAAAGAGGTAAAATCGTGAGCGTCGGCGAGGGCAAAATGCTCGACGACGGAACGGTCAGAAAGTTGCAGTTGAAGAAGGGTGATATGGTACTTTTCACGAGCTACGCCGGAACGGATGTAAAAATCGACGGCAAAGAATATCTGATTATGAGTGAGTCGGATATCATGGCTGTAATTGAAAAGTAAGCAGGGAAAAGACAAATAGCCACAGATTAGGAGAAATAAAAATATGGCAGCTAAAAAAATAGCTTTTGGTACTGACGCACGCGCCGCTATTCAGAAAGGTGTGAGGAAACTGTCGAAGGCAGTTAAGATCACGCTCGGTCCGTGCGGCAGAAACGTAGTATTGGAAAAATCTTTCGGTTCGCCGCTCGTCACCAAAGACGGTGTAACGGTGGCAAAGGAAATCGAGCTGGAAGATGCCTACGAGAATATGGGCGCGCAGATGGTCAAGGAAGTTGCGTCCAAGACATCGGACGTTGCCGGCGACGGCACGACGACCGCGACGATTCTGGCCGAGAGTATTTTCGACGAGGGCCTGAAGAATATCACCGCCGGGGCAAATCCGATGCAGGTAAAACGCGGCATCGATAAGGGCGTCGATAAAATCGTCGACGAACTGTTTAATATGGCCACTCCTATCGAGTCAACCAGGCAGATCGAACAGGTTGCGACCTGCTCGGCGAACCAGGATGTCGAGATCGGCAAAAAGCTGGCCGAGGCGATGGAAAAGGTCGGCAAGGACGGCGTGATTACCGTCGAAGAAGGCCAGTCACTCGAAACAACCGTCGAGCTGCTCGAAGGTATGCAGTTTGACAAAGGGTATCTGAGCCCGCATTTTATCAACGATATGGAGAATATGTCGGTTGCGCTGGAAAAGCCATACATTCTCGTGCATGAGAAGAAGATCAGCTCTGTAAAATCGCTCGTTCCTCTGCTCGAGAAGGTTGCCAAGTAGGGCAAACCATTATTGATTATAGCCGAGGATATCGAGGGCGAGGCACTGGCGACACTGGTTGTCAATAAGCTGCGCGGTATCCTGCAGGTGGCGGCGGTCAAGGCGCCCGGTTTCGGTGACAGGCGAAAAGCCCTGCTCAGTGACATTGCGACCCTGACCGGCGGCGATGCGATCTTCGAGGACCTGGGCTTGCAGTTGGAGAACATCGAGCTGCGTCAGCTTGGAAGGGCCAAACGCATTACCATCGACAAAGACAGCACGACGATTATCGAAGGCGGCGGCGGCACCGAGGCAATCAAGGGCCGGATCGAGCAGATCAAGAACGAGATCGACAACTCCACGAGCGACTACGATATCGAGAAGCTGCAGGAAAGACTGGCGAAATTGGCCGGCGGCGTGGCACAGATTAACGTCGGGGCGGCAACCGAAGCGGAAATGAAGGAAAAGAAAGCCCGCGTGGAAGACGCTCTTCACGCCTGCCGGGCGGCGGTGGAAGAAGGTATTCTGCCGGGCGGCGGCGTAGCGATGCTCAGGGTCTTAAAGGCGCTTGACAAAGTCAAGGCCGTCGGAGATGAAAAAATCGGCGTTGATATCGTCCGCAGGGCGGTCGTGGCACCGATTAAGCAGATCGCTGAGAATGCAGGGCTTGACGGTTCAATCGTTGCCCAGAAGGTAATGGACAGCAAGGACAAGAACTTCGGCTACGATGCGTTACGCAAAGAATATGGTAACATGGTCGAGTTCGGCGTGATTGTTCCGACGAAGGTCGAGAGAGCCGCACTGCAGAACGGCGCTTCGATTGCTTCGTTACTGCTTACGACCGATGCGGTTGTCAGTGAGATTCCGGAAAAGAAGGAAGCACCCCCGGCCGCACCTCCCGGCGGCGGGATGTATTAAAGTGAGCTAAAGTGAACTAAAGTGAGCTAAAGTGACTAAAGTGTACTAAAGTGTATAAGCGCGGATTTGAACTTTAGGCACTTTAGTCACTCTTAATTTTAGGCACTCTGATTATGAGTTTTCGTTTTTATACGAACGCAATATCACAGGCGTCGAGAAACTTCGCAGCCGGCCTGTTCATCACCGGTCTGCTGCTGATCGGATTTGGATTCCTGGTCTATATCCTGCGGGATCTGTTCGCCGTACTCGCCTCGATAGTGTTCTTCGTTGCCGGCGTCGGTTGCGGGATTACTGCTGTCAAAATCTTTTGGATGCAGAGAAAATTAGACAAAATCAACTCCAGCGATTCGCAGGGCTATAGAGAAAACGTCCAGATTCATATCGAAGAACACCAAGACGAATAATCGTCGCTCATAACTCTTGGTCCGTGCTACGACCGAGGCCTTTTAGTCTAACTAATGCTGATTTGCAAAAGTATTAGAAACACCTGGAAAATAAAGCTCCCTATTTTACCCATACCCCCCAGGCCAAAATACGTAGTCGCCACAATTGACAGATGTGGATTTTGTCGATACACATAGTAAATATTTGTGGTTTCGAGACGAAATTTCGGCAACATAAGCATTGAAGCTTCGAGAAGTATTTCTGTTGAGTTTATATGGGAAATTTCCGTTTAGTTATTTAATTTTGGTAGTAGAGATACAAGAAGCAATGCGGCGAAAATCACGTTGATTTGGACAAGCCGCATGAAGTGGGAAAATCTATAACAAGAAAGGGGGCATCGGATGGTTCGTATAATTTTTTCCGAAGTTGTACTGCTGGCCGTTGTGTTAAATGCATCAGTACTTAAGGCCCAGTCCGGGTCAGGGAGAGAGTCCAACAGCTACATCGTCCAGGTTACCAAAGGGGCCGATCCCTCACAGGTCGGTCGCGGAGTTGTGCAACGCACCCGCGGGAAACTGGGACATGTATATAAAAATGCAGTGAGAGGATTCTCAGTTCAGTTGCCACCCGGCCTGGCAAAGCAGGCTATTGAAGCGCAGTCGGGGGTGCTGCTGGTCGAGCCCGATGTTCCCGTTTATGCCGTCGCCCAGATATTGCCCACGGGCATCGACAGGATCGAGGCAGACAACAGTGGTTCGACTACTCCTGTAGATGTTGACATTGCAATTATTGACACCCCGCCGAGCGTAACGATCACGAATCCAGCCGAAGGGGCCACAGTCTCCGGCTCTGTAACAGTAACTGCCGATGCCTCGGATGATGCAGGAGTAAACCAGGTTGAGTTCTTCGTTGACGGCGGCAGCATCGGCGTGGATGCAGATGGCGCCGACGGCTGGTCTGCATACTGGGACACGACCCAGTATTCCAACGGTGTACATACCGTGCGTGCTACGGCCACCGACACGACCGCGCAAACGACAAGCGATACTGTCGAAACGACGGTGAACAATGCACAGGCTCCTCGCATCGCTCAGGTGGATGTTCTGGCGATGCCGCTGCTATCCTACCGCAAATGGTGGGTGGCGACTGCTATGGTTACTGTGGCTGAGAATGGTATTCCGGTTCCCGGAGCCACGGTTGAAGGTCTCTGGAGCGGACTTTACAATAAAGCGGCTTCAAACACGACGGATGATTTTGGCTTTATTAGTTTCGAAACAAACTGGCTAAGGAAGGCCGGAACTGTTACTTTCACGGTCACAAAAGTCATTGCGCCGGATGGCCAGGAGTATGTTCTTGATCCGCCGGAACCGTCGGGCTCCACGACAGGGCCGTAATTGTTGATGTGCTCAAGATACAGTTGTTGCGGGATTGCCGGTCTTTGGATTGTTTTGAATTGTTATTCGAACCCAATCCATTAGCTGCGCTCCGGGTGCTTAGCGTTCGAGCTTTTTACGCCAGTTTACGGTGACATGTATCTGCGGCCGGCCCGAATCTCTGGGGTCGTAGAGCATTAGGAACCGGCCGTCCGGTCCTATGTCGTATGTCCTGCACAGCGCGCAGCTATAATATTCATCATTGAACAGGATCTGTGTATCGACGACTTTGAATTCGGGCTCGGTCTCGATTTTGGCTGCAATGACCTTTTTACCATGGCGATAATACAGCTCACTGCCGTCGGGTGACCAAAGTGGTTCTGTGCCGCCGTCGCTGCTTACGGCCACTTTCTGGCCCGGGCCGGGATAAGGTCTGACAAAAATATCGGATCGCCCGGTTTCCTCGGATTGGTAAGCTATCCATTTGCCGCACGGCGACCAGGCGGCTTTTCGCTGGAATTGTTCGGTGGTTTCGAACGGAACCGGCTGGAGGTCATTTTTGTCTGAAATTGATATAGTATATATATCAAGTTGTTCGGATACGTACATTTGTATGGCGAGCTGCCGTCCGTCGGGTGAAGAGTCATTGAGTTTAGTCAGGCCCTTGATTTTGCCCCATAGGGCGGCAGACTGCTGCTGTCTGTCCCAGCGAAAGAGACCTCCGGGTGCTATGTAAAAGAGTGTTTGGCCGTCACGGCCCGTCCAGATGGGATTACGACCTTTCTGGTCGGCCGTAATGTCGGTGGTTGTTCCGTGGGTACTGTCGTATAGCCAAAGGTCCGGATTGTTACCCACATAAGAGCACAAAGCGACGCAGGTACCGTCGGGAGATATGGAGGCATCGTGGTAATTGCGCGGCGGTACCGGCAGCGGCTCGCGGCTGCCGCGGCGGGTTACCCAGGTCGGTTGCAGTTTCCTGGTGTCCCACTTGCCGGGTATATAAGCCAGTGTTCCATTTGCAGAAACTTCGAATTGAGATACTCCCGTACCCGCTGACCACACTTCTGAGGCAACCAATAGATGCGGGCCTTCGAGCGCGAGACGCCGGGGATCGAAATTTGCCGCATATAGCGACCAGTCGCGGGAGTAGATAATATAACCTGTTGGGTCAAAACGTGCATAGGAAGGGCCTTCCAGCAGGACGTCACGCCGGCCGCTTCGAAGCTCCAATAGTTCGACACGGGCACTGCTGCCATAGCTGACAAAAAGCAGCAGGTCGCCCCCGGGCAGTACTTGCGGCCAGCGGTGCGCCCGGTCTCCGGCGTTCGGATCGGTCGTAGTGATTTGTTCTGGTTCGCTCCCTGATGCTTCGATGCGGTAAAGTGCGCCGTTGACATCCGGTGCGAAGATGATTTTGTCGTCGGCAGTCCATGTTCCGCCTCGGAAGTCGGAAGCTTCTGCGAGTGTGACGGGGGTGCCGCCTCCGACTGCGACTTTCTTTAGTTTACGATTATAGTGGTCCTCGAACGCGAGCCATTGTCCATCCGGCGAGAAGAACGGACCTATCGCGGCCTCGGTTCCCTCCAGCACGCGGGATTCGAACTCATCGAGCCGGCGCAGGAAAATACGCCGCCTGCCGTCAAAATCCTCGGCTACATAAGCTAATGTTTTTCCGTCCGGCGAGAATGCCAGAGTCTGATGGATAAGACCCACGTCCGGGTAGCTGCTGCCTCGCTCGATTACGAATTTCGCAGTGGTCAGGGGCGACTGACGGCTGTCCGGGATTATGTTTCGCCGGATGACAGCGCTAATGAGAACGCCCAGGGCGATGCATAAAATTGCACCGGCGGCGAGTTTCATCGGGTATACGGATTTTGACGATTCGCAGGTATATTGTACGGGCGGGGCGACGCCCGGAGGACTGAGCGTCTCTCTTATCTCCAGCGATGCGTCGCCTATGTGCTGAAGACGATTGTGCGGCTCTTTTTCCAGACATCTGCGCAGCAGAACCTCGATATTGGCGGGCAGGTCTTTCGGCAGCAGTTCCCAGTCCGGGTCCCGTTCGAGCACGTGGGCGATAGTGTCACTGACGGTAGGTCCTTCGAAAGCGAGTTTGCCGGTCAGCATCTCGTATAGAACGCAGCCGAACGACCATACGTCGGTGCGATGGTCGAGTGGGCGGCCTCGCGCCTGCTCCGGACTCATATAAGCAGGCGTGCCCACCAGATGCCCGTGCTCGGTGACGAAGGTCTGGTCGGATTCGTCTTGCGGCCGTAACTCTTTGGCTATTCCGAAGTCGAGGATTTTAACCTTGCCTTCCGGCGTGATTTTTATATTGCCCGGTTTCAGGTCCCTGTGTATTATTCCCCGCTCGTATGCGGCGGCAAGTGCTTCGGCGATTTGCCGGCCTGTGAGCAGGGCCTCCTTCACGGAAAGCGGTCCTTTCCTGAGCCTCTGGGCCAGCGTCAGGCCGGAGATATATTCGAGAATCAGATAGCTGGTTCCATCCTCCTGCTCGACTATGTCGTGAATAACTCCTATGTAAGAGTGGTTCATGGAAGCCAGCAGTTTTGCCTCACGTTCGAATCTGCCTCGTGCGGTCGGGTTATCACTCAGATGTCTGGGCATTGCTTTTACGGCTACCTGCCGCTGAAGCTTAGTGTCATGAGCTTTGTAAACTACTCCCATTCCGCCGCGTCCGATTACCTCTGAGATTTCGAACTGGCCGATGCGTCTGCCCACCAGGTCCATCTCGGCCGCTTCTGCCGGGAATTCGTCTGACTCGATATTCCGCAGCACATGCAAAAGAGAGCTAACCTGCAGGCAGTTGTGTATGAGCCTGCGGAGGTGTTCCTGCCGGGGCGAATAGTCTTTGACGAAATCTTCAATGTCAGGCTGCTCACCGCGAATGCAGGCTTCGACGTATTGCTGCGCGGCCTCATTTAAAACACTGTCATGTTTGTCGTCTGCAATATCCGCCATCAGGAATTCTCGAATTCGTTTGCCAGCGCCACGATGGCGCGGGAAAGCATTTTCGCCACCGCCGCCGGACTCTTTTTCATCTTCTCGGCGATTTGCTCGTGGGGCAGGCTTTCAATCTTGGCCAGAAGCAGAACCTTGCGATAGTCATCGCTAAGACGGTCCATGGCTTTTTCCAGCCTGTCGAGCTCTTCCCGCCGGGCCAGCAGGACGCTTGGGGTAGTAGTGACAACAGGGACGGAGCGATACGGCTTGCCGCGGGAGCTTTCGCTCTGGTCGTCTTTGAGGCTGACCTGGCGGCGAATATCCCTTTTGGCCGCATGAATATGATCTACGTGGTCCCGGATTCTGTTCTCGGCTATTTTGGCCAGCCACCGCATGAAATCTCCGTCGTCATTATCTCTGAAATCCTTCAGACCGGTGACTGCCGCTATAAGCGCATCCTGAACCAAATCCATGGATTCCAGTTGAGTGCGAAGCTCCGGACCGACGCGCAGTCTCACAATCCGGCGAATTCGCTCTGCATAGACGTTGCACAACTGTTCCATCGCGGATCTATCGCCATTCTGTGCCGACAGCACCAGTTGATGTGTGTTTTGATAATCGCTCACGATCAGGGCTCGTTAAATCTTTAGTCTGAAGTATTTTATAATAATTATAATAAAAATGAGGAAAAAAGTCAAATAAAGCGTCAAGTTCCGAGAGTTTTTCCGCTGTTAAGGATAGAGTGTCGTGCCAAACGAAGTAAACAAGTACCATTAAATTAAGGAGTTAACGCGATGAAAACCAAGTTATTGAAGAAAGCAGTTTCGATATGTATTGTCATTCTCGGCATGTTGTCACTCGGTAATCCTGCTGCCGTGGCGGACTTCATTTTTGGGGATCCGGTAAATATGGACTCGCCGCTCAACAGTTCGAGCGATGATGCGTTCATCAGTATCACGCCGGACGGATTAACGGCGTGCTTCAGCTCGACCCGTCCCGGCGGTTTCGGCAGTGACGATTTGTGGATGGTCACTCGCTCGGCCAAGGACGAGCCGTGGGGGCCTGCCGTAAATCTCGGTGAGTCTGTAAACACAAGCGCTTCCGAAGCTTATCCGAGCCTGTCGTCGGACGGGCTGACGCTGTACTTTTCGGAAATGCTCAATACCACCGTCACTAAACCGATTCGAGCCGGCGGGGTTGGCAGGCGCGATTTATGGATGGTAACACGGCCTAATGCCGAAAGTAACTGGGGAATTCCGACAAACCTCGGCCCGGTCGTCAACAGTACCAGTGACGACCAGGGCCCCTGCATTTCCTCGGACGGATTGAGCTTATATTTCTTCTCTACTCGTCCCGGAGGATATGGTCTGGAAGACATATGGGTTACTACACGTCCTTCGATATCAAGCCCTTGGGAGGAGCCGGTCAATCTTGGGCCGAATGTAAACGATTATGACTTGGACGGTGACATAAGTATTTCACCGGACGAGCTGACGCTTTTCTTTACCTCATGGGGCCGCCCAGGGAGTCGTGGTCGTTTGGATATATGGTTCATGACCAGGGCAAGCAAAGAAGAGCCATGGGACCAGCCGCAGAATATGGGAATACCTGTCAATACGTCGGGTACCGAGGGAGCGCCCTTCTTTTATGCGGGTGGACCTTCTTTAATCTTCACTGCCTATGCAAGGCCAGGGCACGGCGGTTTCGACTTCTGGGAAATGCCCATAACCCCGATCGTCGATTTCAACGGTGATGAAAAAGTAGATTCGGCAGATGTTTGCATACTTATTGACCATTGGCACACGGATTACCCGGCTTGCGATATTGCACCGGCGCCGTTCGGCGACGGAATCGTGGACGTGCAGGATTTCATTATTCTCTCTGAGCATTTATACCGCTTAGCGGCTCATTGGAAATTGGACGAAACCGATGGAAATATCGCATACGATAGTTTCGGCGACTATGATGGAACGCTAAATGGTAATCCATTCTGGCAACCTACCGACGGTATGATAGACGGCGCACTGCTATTCGATGGGGTAGATGATTTTGTTGAGACACCCTTTATCCTTGATCCGGGGAAAGAGTCATTCAGTGTGTTTGCCTGGGTTAAATGCTGGACGCCGGGACAGGTGATTATATCTCAAAAAGGAGAATTAGGTGGAACATGGCTTAGTATCGATCCCTCAGGCAAGCTCATGACCGGATTCAGCGATACACACTTCGGTGTATTGACCTCGGATTCTGTAATCACCGATTTTCAGTGGCATAATGTCGGCTTTGTGTATGAGATGGATTCCTTTCATAGGCAATTATATGTGGATGGAGTTTTGGTTGCTGAAGATGCCTCTGCTGTCTCTGGAATGCCTTCGGATGGCGGCATGCATGTCGGCGCCTCAAAAGACCTTGATGACGGGACTTTATTCTTCGGTTTCATCGATGATGTTCGCATATACAAACAGGCACTAACCGCAAACCAAATCGCGGCACTGGCGCAGTAGGCCACGTGTCGAAAATAAAGCGCCCAATATTGTCAAAGGGCTGGCAGGTTGCGGAACTGTCAGCTCTTGGTTTTTTAGCGGATTTTTAGCGTAGCCAAAGCGAGTGCGGCGAATGCTGCGGACAATAGCCAGAAGCGCACCACCACCTGCGGCTCGCTCCAGCCTATCAGGTGGAAATGGTGATGGATGGGGGCGCATCTGAAAAGGCGTTTGCCGCCGGTGTATTTGAAATAGCCGACCTGCAGCACGACGCTCATAAGTTCCATGACGAATACGCCGCCAATTATAAGCAGCAGAATTTCGTTCCTCGTTACCAGTGCTCCATAGCCCATCGCCGCACCTAATGGAAGAGAGCCGACGTCGCCCATAAAGGTCTGTGCGGGATGGCAGTTGAACCACAGAAAACCGAGCACGGCTCCCAAGACGGCGGAAAAGAAGATGCTCAGTTCGCCGGCCTGAGGTATCATGGGCAGCAGAAGATAGCTTGCCCATGTCACGGGAGTCGTACGTGCCATCGTTTCCGAGGAAACATAGCATAGCAGCGCCAGAACCAGCGAGACCATTCCCACGCAGCCGGCGGCCAGGCCGTCCATCCCGTCGGCCAGGTTGACCGCGTTGCTGGTCGCCGATAAATAGAATATCGCTATCAATATGAACATCCAGTTGGCCAGCGGCAGGCCGTGCTTATAGAACGGCAGCCAGAATAATTTGGCGTCGTCTATATTGACGAAGTCGGCGTATAGAAACGATGCGATCAACACGGCCCCGCCGATTTGAAAGATGAGTTTTTCCCAGGGTCTTAGTCCGTTTCTGCTTCGCTGGCGCGCTCCGGCGGTTAGCTTTAACCAGTCGTCGGCGGCGCCTAATGCGGCGAACCAGATGACTAAAACAATTGCTTTTTGTATGAAGGGATTGTTGAGCTTGGCCCATAATAAAGTGGTCGATACGGTCGCGAGAATTATTATCAGACCCCCCATCGTGGGGGTGTTGGCCTTTTCCTTGGTCAGTTCGTTTAGTGTGGCGTGATGAAACTCCGGGCGGTCGCCAATTTTTTTTCGCATTAGCCAGCGAATAATTTTAGGTCCGATTACGAGGGCTATCACAAGGCTGGTCAGTATTGCCGCTACCGAGCGAAAGACCACGTTCTGGTAGGCGTAAAAGCCGAGCCGGTGAGTAAAAATCTCTCGTAAATACCATAACAAGTGGTATATCATCTCGCCTCTCGCGTTTCTTATCGCACCTTACGAGACAAACTGCGCGAAAAAAGCTCATTTAGTTTCTCGACGAGCACTTCCAATTTGGCTACTCTCGAACCTTTGACTAATATTATATCGTAATCTTTTATATATTCGTTCAGCTTATTACGCGCTGAAACCGTATCTGCGAAACATTTTATGTTCAAATCGTAGTTGGCGTTTTCCTGTGCGGCCATAGCGGCGATTTTCGCGGACGTGCCGACGGCCAGCAGAAGCTGCACTCCTTTCCGCGCGATGTATGCGCCAAGCTCCCGATGCAGTTGCTCGGCCTGCTCTCCCAGTTCGGCCATATCGCCGCAGATAAAAACTTCTCTGCGCCGGCCTGTCGGGTCGAGACCGGCCAATATATCGAGCGCATTTCTCATCGACGCCGGGTTTGCGTTGTAGCAGTCGCTTAAAACCGTCAGCGTCCCGATTCCCAGCAGCTCGGCGCGCATTGAAACGGGCGGCAGGGTTTCGAGGGCCTGCGCGAAATCTTCAATCGTCAGTCCCAGTTGGCTGCAAACCGCCCAGGCCGCGAGCGCATTTTCGACGTTGCCCGGGCCGGCCAGGGGCAGATAAATTTCCGCACCGTCGATAGTGAACCGGCTGGCCGATCCGTCAGAGTGAATGTTGCCGGTCCGGTAGTCGACGCCGTCCGATTTTCCGAATGTTATAAATTTGACGCCTCCGGCCCGGCAGGCATCCAGAAGCCGGTCGAAATCGCCGTTGATTATCAGAACACCGTCGGGGCTTAGTCCTTCGGCTATGGACGATTTTTCCTGAACGATTGTCTGCACGTCGCCGAATCCTTCGAGGTGGGCCGGGTAAACGTTCGTGACCACGGCGATATCCGGCTCGGCGATACGGGTCAGGCCAGATATTTCGCCGGGATGGTTACTGCCGAGCTCGGCTATTACGACCTGTGTTTCTGCGGGGGCGCCGAGCAGCGTAAGGGGCAGGCCGATCTGGTTATTAAAACTCTTCGGTGACTGATGGACGCGAAACCGCCGGCCAAGGGCGTGATAAATGATTTGCCTTGTGGTAGTTTTTCCCGCCGAGCCTGTTATCGCAACGACTTTATAACCGGCCCGCCGGCGATATTCTCTCGCCAGCTCACCAAGTGCTCTAATGGTATCCTCGACTTTAAGCAGGCACTTGCCGGCGGAAAGTTCGGCGTCGATATCTTTGCTCAAAACGGCACAGACCGCACCTTTTACGAAGGCATCGGCCACGTAATCGTGCCCGTCGAAATGCTCGCCGGGTATAGCAAAGAAGCAATCGCCCGCTTTGGTTGTTCGCGAGTCAGTGCTTACGCCGGTGAAAGAGGAAACTTCGTATTCGCAGCGCGAAGCTTGAAGTTCAGCTCCTGTTATTGTGACCAAATCTGCTATTGGAAATTCTTTCATCCATTATCTTTCGACAATCTGCTTTCATTATTACAGAAAGCCAAACGTTTATCGATGTAATGCAATGATTATGCTATAATTTTGCAAATGGTCAAGGATATTGAAATCGTCGCTGCATAACCAATGTCGATGCGATAGCTGTTACTGTCTTGATCCGATTTATTAGAAATTATTGAATATATCGAGAATATTTAAAATTTAAACTTGACTTGTAACGTCATACGTTATACAATTTAATTGGTTTATGATTAAAACTTTCAAATGTAAAGAAACAGAAAAAATCTTCAGCCGCAATTATTCGAAGAAGCTGCCCCATGATATTCAAAGAGCGGCGTTCAGAAAACTGCGTATGATTGATCGTAGTAAAACATTAACCGATTTGAAAATTCCACCGGCTAACAGGTTGGAAATGTTATCAGGTCGAAGAAAGGGACAATATAGCATTCGCATTAACGACCAATGGCGAATTTGCTTTAAGTGGGTCGATAACAATGCTTTAGAAGTCGAAATCGTTGACTACCATTGAGGCTAAAAATATGTCGAAGAAAAAAATACCACCTTTACACCCGGGCGAAGTTCTTCTTGAGGAGTTCTTGAAGCCCATGAACATGAGCCAGAATCAGCTTGGCAGGGGTTTAGGTGTGTCTGCTCGAAGAATAAATGAAATCATTCATGGCAAAAGAAGCGTAACCGCAGATACGGCTCTTCGTTTAGCACGGCATTTCGGCAATTCACCACAGTTCTGGCTGGGTCTTCAAATGGATTATGATCTGGATGTAGAGACGGACAGACTTTCTGGACGCATAGAAAAAGAAGTGAAAAAACTGGCCTATGCGTAACCAAATGAGCAGGTTGGTGAAATATTTGGTTATACTGCCTGATTAGTCTGAGTATCTCTTTTGCTATTTTTTTCCAGAAGATACTCCTGGGCGATTTCCTTGTCGCTGAAGTGGGATTTCTGGGTTCCGATGATTTGATAATTCTCGTGGCCTTTGCCGGCGATTAGTACGATGTCGTTTTTGGCAGCGTTTTTTATAGCTAACTCGATGGCCTTTTTTCTGTCCGGCTCAATTGCTGTTGTTTGTGTTTCGCTCTTTTCAAAACCCGTAACGATTTCCTCAATAATTTCTGTGGGTGATTCGGTTCGCGGATTGTCGCTGGTTACGATAACGAAGTCGGCCAGCTCTTCGGCGACTCTGGCCATGCGGGGGCGTTTGGTTCTGTCCCTGTCTCCGCCGCAGCCGAAGACTACTCGCAATCTGCCTTTGCACAGCGGCTTTAGCGTCGAAAGGACATTTTTCAGGGCATCGTCGGTATGGGCGTAATCGATGATTACGGAAAAGTCGCCCCCTGCTTTCGCAGGGGCAAGCTTGTCCCCGCGGGAGCGGGGATCGATTTTTTCCAGCCGGCCGGGTATCGTTTTCAAAGCCGACAGACCGGCGGCGATTGTCTCGATATCGAAACCGGCGGCGAAGCACAAACCCGCTGCGGCCAGACAATTGCTGACGTTATAAAGGCCGAGCAGAGGAGTCCTGACGACCGAGGACTGGCCGGCGTATTTTAGGGCGAAGACCGTCCCGGTTATATCCATCGACTCGATATGAGCGGTGACGTCGGCTTTGTCCCCGATGGCGTACCACATCAGCCCGGCGGCGGTTTGTGCGGCGATAAATTCGGCTTCGGGGGATTGTTTGTTCAGCACCGCCGTAGATTCCGGCGCAAGGGCCGAGAAGAGCCTGGTCTTGGCGGCTAAGTAATCTTCCTTGGTCTTGTGATAATCCAGATGATCGCCGGAAAGGTTGGTAAAAGCGGCGGCTTTGAAGTCGATTTGTGCCAGTCGGTTTTGCGAGAGAGCGTGGCTGCTTGCCTCGATTACCATATAGTTGGCGCCGTTTTCGACCATTTCCTTTTGCCTGGCGGCTATATCCAGGCAGTCGGGTGTTGTCAGAGGCGCTTGGTGAATACCGCCCGAGCAGGTGTCGTACATTACGGTGCCGATCAGGCCGCACTTTTGGCCGGCCTGGCGGATTATCGACTGAACGAGAAAGACAACGGTGGTCTTTCCATTTGTGCCGGTGACCGCCAGATTCGTTAGTTGCGAAGCTGGATTGCCGCCGGCCGCCTGCGCCAGAATCGCCGCCGCTTGGGTGGTGTCGTCGACGATAACCGATTCATGCCGGCCTTCACACAGTGTGTATTGCCCATCCTTCTGACAGACGATGTACCCGGCGCCTTTGGCAAGGGCCTTCTCGATAAAGTCGTGCCCGTCGCAAGCGGTGCCTTTGACCGCTACGAAGATATCACCATCCTTTACAAGCCGCGAATCGGTACGGATATTCGGGCCGCTTTCCGCCCGGACCAAAGACAATAACTCGGTAAAAGTCATAATTTCCTGTTGCCTGCTCGTTAAATAACCGTAGTTTATCGATCTATTGAATAAGGGATATAATAGGCGAAAAGGGCAAGTAATGCAACCAGCGGGTTCTAATCTTTGGCGACAACGAGGACGTGTATAGCTGGACTATGATATTCGCGGCCATCCCCAAAGCCTGCGGCTTTGAGGCTACCACCCAAATTCCGTCAATCCTGTTGGGTGGCAGCCTCATCCCGATTGTCGTTATCGGGATGGGGATGGCTTTTTCCTGAAAATATGATGGTGCAAGATTATAGTTTTGCCCTATAATAACCGCTGATAATAATAACTCAGAAAGGAACTGGACGATGAAAATCAAATATGCTCTAAGCGTTTGCTTGTTTTTTGCTGTAATTGCCTGTCTGGCCGGCTCAAAGGCCGTTGCGGATGAAACGGAATATCTCGCCGTGTTTATGGAAGGAAAGAAGGTCGGCTATGCAATCGAGACCCGAACCGTATCCGGGGACAAAGTGACCACCACCGAGCAGGTCAGTATAACGATAAGCCGGGGCGGCATTTCGATGACGGTTGAAATGACGGAGACAAGTATCGAGACGACGAGCGGCGAGCCTTTGGGCTTTGAGGCGACACAGAAGCTGGGCGCGATGGCTATGAAAGTGACGGGGAAAGTAGATAAACAGGGGGAGGTAACTTTGACTACAACTTCAATGGGGGCCGAGCAGAAGAGAACACTTCAATGGCCGCAGGGTGCGGTGATGGCCGAAGGCCTGCGCCTGCTGACGCTGAAGAAGGGTTTGAAAGAGGGCACAGAATATTCGGTCAAAATTTTCAGTCCCGGAGTCATGCAGGCTGTCGATGCTCAAATAAGCATTGGACCGGAGCAGAACGTCGATTTGCTCGGACGCGTGGTAACTCTCAGGGAAGTTACAACGACTCTCATTATGCCGGGAGCCGGAGAAGTGATCAGCACCAGTTACGTTGACCGGGACCTTCGGATGCAAAAGAACGTCATGCCGATAGCGGGATTGCAGGTTGAGATGGTCGCTTGCGCCAGGGAATTTGCGCTGGGTAAAAACGACGTGCTGGAATTGATCGATAAGATGTTCCTGGCGAGTCCCGGGCCGTTGAATAATATCGCCGCGGCACAGTCCATAACTTATAATTTGAGCCCGGTAAAGGGAGCATCCGATTTTACGATACGATCCAGTGACAATCAGGAAGCGCAACGGCTCGGAAACGGCACAATAATTCTGAAGGTCGAGCCCGTTGTCGCGCCGGCTGGAGTGAAGTTTCCATATAAGGGCACGGATGCGGCGATTCTTGAAGCTATGAAACCGACAAGATATCTCCAGAGTGACAATGAGCGGGTTATCGAGCTTGCCCGTCGCGCGGTGGGCGAGACTAAAGACGCGGCCGAGGCGGCCCGCAAGATAGAGGCGTTTGTCGCCGGGTACATTGAGAACAGGAGCCTGTCGGTCGGTTACGCATCGGCGGCGGAAGTTGCAGCCAGCAGGCAGGGGGATTGCTCGGAATTCGCTGTTCTTACCGCTGCGATGTGCCGGGCCGTCGGGATACCCGCCCAGGTTGTTGCCGGGGTGGCGTACGTGGATGATTTTATGGGCAATCAGGGCTTCGGCGGGCACGCCTGGACCCAGGCGTATATAGGCGGCAAATGGGTCGGGCTTGACGCGTCTTTCAAAGGCGGCGGGCGGGGCGGCTATGACGCCGGGCATATCATTTTAGCTGCCGGCAACGGCGAGCCGGGCGATTTGTTCAACCTGGCTTCCACGTTAGGGCAGTTCAAGATTGACAAGGTGACGGTCGAGAAAAAATAGAGCCCGGCCGAGGTGTTTATTCGAACTGGATGTCGGTCAGGACGAATTCGACGTTGCTGTTGCCGTTGTAGGTATTGATTTGCGGCTTGTAGGCGACGTTGAAAAACTCGGTTTCCAGCAGCTTTTTCTCCAGCTTTCCGAATCTGAATCCGATACATCGTATCGCCGCGGTGTTATCGGTGATTGCGAGCTGCAGGTGCTTTCGGCCTGCTCCGACTCTTCTGGGCGGCGATGCCAGACGCACGCCTTTGGTGGCGAACGTAGGTTCCCGGTTGCCCTGGCCGAAGGGGCCGAGCATCCGCATCTCGTCGACCGTTTCGGTGCGGAACGTCTCCAGCGGAACCGCCGCGTCGATATGAAGTTTGGCTTCGATGTCGTTTTCGTTCAGGTTTTGTTTTGCGTAGTCTTCGAAATCGGCTGCGAACTTCTCGATCTTCTCGGATTCGATTCTTATGCCGGCGGCCATCTTGTGTCCGCCGAAGCTGCTTAAATGCTGCGAGCAGGACCGAATCGCGCTGAGCAAACAGAAGCCGGGTATCGAACGGCCGGAACCCTGGGCGATGCCGCTGAAGGCGTCGGCGGCGTTTATCATAATCGTCGGTCGATAGTATTTATCCACGATTCTCGATGCGACGATACCGATTACGCCGGTGTGCCAGTTCTCGCTTGCCAAAACGATGCTCTTGCGGTCGGGGTGGTTCATGTCACGCTCGACGATTATCTCGCAGGCCTGCTTGAAGATCTTTCGCTCGCACTGCTGGCGCAGGCTGTTCTGTTCCTTGAGATATTCAGCTATCTGCATCGAGCGGGTGGGGGACTCTGAGGTGAGCAATTCGACGGCCAGTCGTGCGTGTCCCATCCGGCCGGCGGCGTTTAGCATCGGCGCCAGCCGAAAGCCGATGTGAAAGCTGTCGAGCGAGTGGCCGGTCAGTCCCGCCGTCTCGATCAGGGCTTCTACGCCGGAGAGCTTGCAGTCCGGCAGCGCTTTGAGTCCGTAACTCGTCAGAACCCTGTTTTCGCCCCGTAAATCCACAATGTCGGCGACGGTTCCCATCGCCGCAAGACTGGTGGCACTGAGCATAAAATCTCGTAATCTGGGTTCGAGCTTCCGGCCCGGATTGAACTGGTTGGCTATGGCCCAGGCCAGCTTGAAGGCGACCATCGCCCCGGCGGAATCCTGATTCGGATAAGATTCTTCCAGCGCCGGATGGACGATTGCGACCGCACGGGGCAGCTTCGCGTCAAGCTGGTGGTGGTCGGTGATGAGAAGGTCGAGGCCGAGTTGTGCGGCGGTCTCGGCCGCGTCGAAGGCCGTGACGCCGCAATCGACCGTCAGCAGGAGTTTGCTGCCGGATTTTGCCAGTGTCCCGATAGCCTCGGTGTTCAGGCCGTAACCTTCGTCGATTCGGTGCGGAATGTAATAGTCAACGTCGGCGCCGAGCATCGTCAATACCTGCCAGAGAATCGCCACGCCGGTAATGCCGTCCACGTCATAGTCGCCGTAGATGGTTATTTTTTCTCTGTTTGTAATCGCCTGTTTTATTCGTTGAACCGCCGGTTCGATTCCCGGCATAAGGTCCGGATCGATAAGCTCGGTCAGTTTGGGCCTGAGAAAAACGGAAGCTTCTTCGCTGTCGGAGATTCCGCGATTGATCAAAACCTGCGCCAGCAGCGGCGAGATCCTGACTGATTTGGCAAGGGGTTCACAGCGGTCGTCCGCCGGCTCGATAACCCATTGTCTTGTTTTCATACGTGCAGAAAGGAGCATTAAAAATCCGTTCTCTTATCCTTTTCTCCATGCGAGTTTCGTCAGACTACCGTCCCGATCGAGATTTCCGCCGGCGGCGTTCAGCACAAAATCGCCGCCCCGGCTTGTCAGACGGGCCTGAACCCAGCCGACAGGCTCACTATCGCTGAAATTGTATCCCACCGCCGGAAGGTTGATCAGGTGAATCCCCTTGAACTCGGAGAATCCGTATACGTGCGAATGGCCGTAAACAATCGCCTTGACCTTCCGAATGGGTGCAATCATGCTAAACAGTCGCGGCACGTCCAGCAGGTCGCCGTCGCCGTCGGACAGGGTATGATGAAAGCAGAGAATCGTCGGCGTATCGTCGCTCTCTTTGAGATAACCTTCCAGCCACTGCCTCTGCGCTTTACCTAACAGGCCCGGCACTTTGTTGGTATAGAGCAGCGAATCCAGCATAATCACGCGGGTGGCGCCTTTTTTGACAATTACCACATGCTTGCCTTTCAGGTCCGGTTTGTCGCCGGGCGTATCGTCAAAAACCTTCAGGAAGTTCTGCCTGTTGTCGTGGTTGCCGAGCGCCATAAAAACGGGCGTTTTTTCCGCAACCGGACTCAAGAGCTTTCTGAGATTGGCATAGTCACCCGGCCGGCCCGTCAGCCGTGCCAAATCACCGGCGATGAGAACACCATCCGGCGAATTAGATACGAGCTCCGGCACGACTTTCTCCAGGTTCCGGTATGGGTAGAATCCCCTGTAATTGTTCTCGACATCCTCCGGGATATGGGTATCGGCCAAAAGCGCCAGTCGGGTTTGCTTTTCGTCGGCCTTCATTGAGCCGGTGCCGCAGCCGGCGTTGAGGGTAACCAGCGTTCCGAAAGCGGCCAGGCCGGTTTGAATGAAGTTCCTTCTACTGATCGGCTTCGAGAAAATCTCTGTCATCTTACCTTACCTTAACAAAGTTCCTGATTCGTCGTTTTAGTATCTTTATATATCCGAAAGTGATGGTCGATTGCAAGGAATGTTTTTTAATCGACCAGCTCTCGTTCGATATCTTCCAGAGATTTGCCCTTGGTTTCGGGTAGTTTCATCAGTATCACGACGAATCCGATCACGCAGATGACGCCGTAAAGCCAGAACGCGCCGTGGGCTCCGAGGCCCCCTTTCAGATATGGAAACGTCAGAGTCAGGACCGTACAGCCGACCCACAGACTGGATACGGCCACGGACATCGCGGCGCCGCGTATGCGATTCGGGAATATCTCCGAGATAACCACCCAGGTAATCGGCGCCAGTGACATCGCGTAACAGGCAATGGCCGTGATTACCAGTACCAGCATGTGTATTCCCGTGCTCTGGAAGTAGTAGCCGGCGCCGAGGATTGCATAGATGCCCGCCAGGCCTCCGGCGCCGATCAGCATTAAGATTCGCCGTCCGAACCGGTCAACCATATATATCGCTACGAAAGTGAACAGCAGGTTCACAATGCCCGTGATGACGATGTTGAACATAATGCCGCTGACGCCGTATCCCGCGGCGGCGAAGACCTCCTGAGCGTAATTGAAAATTACGTTGATCCCGCACCATTGCTGCAGCACCGCTAAGAAAACGCCGAGTATGACAATCCTGCGCAGTTTCGGCTCAAACAGGTCACGGAAGTTGACTCGGGCGATTTCTTCGCCGGCGAGGGTTGTCTTAATGTCCTCGATAGCGGGGCGGGCGTATTTTGCGCTGCCGAGCCGGCTGAGGATTCCCGCCGCTTGTTCGTCCCTGCCGTACTTGATGAGCCATCGCGGGCTTTCCGGGACGAAAAACATCAGCAGAAAGAACATGGATGCAGGGATCGTTTCGGCTCCGAACATCCAGCGCCAGCCGGCTTGTCCGTTCCATGAGGACAGGATAAATTCACGGCTCGCATCTTCCGGCACCGGCTGAGCAATAAGCCAGTTGACAATCTGGGCGGCGAGAATTCCAATCACAATCGTGAGCTGGTTTATGGAGACGAATCTTCCCCGCATACGTGCCGGTGAAATCTCCGCGATATACATCGGCGAGAGGTTCGAGGCAAGTCCGATTCCTATGCCACCGATTATGCGGAACACATTGAAGAAAACGAAATTTCCCGCGAAAGCAGTGCCTACGGCAGAAACGGTAAAGAGCAGGCCGGACAGAATAAGCAGGCGTTTCCGGCCGGACTTGTCGCTGATAATTCCCGACAAAACGGCGCCAATAAGACACCCGAACAGGGCGCTGCTCTGTGCCAAGCCTCGCAGGAAAGGTGTTGCGTCGGTGATTCCGAAATAAGGCTCGTAGAACGGCTTGGCCCCGCCGATTACTACCCAGTCGTAGCCGAACAGCAATCCTCCCATCGCCGCGACCAGGCAAATCAGCCAGATGAAGGTCATATTGTAGTTTGTCTGATTGATCGATGAATTTACTTGTTGATTTTCCATATAACTTCATCTACTCGATAATAATGTCTATCTCCGCGGCTGAGGCGAATATCTGCCCGTCGAATCCTGAAAGTGCCACGAAGCGGAAGAACCGGCCTTCTCTGGTTTTGTCGAAGAGGATTTTTTTCTTTTTGCGGCCCCGCTGGAAGTTTCCCGCTGCGGCCGGCTCGGCCCAGTTCTCTCCATCGCTGCTGACATATACCTGGTATTTGTTAATCCAGCCGTTCGTCATATCCTGCCGGGGAAGATACGTAAATCCCTTGATTTCGCGGCTCTCCGGCAGCTCGATTCGAAATTCGTGGGGATATGCCGGGGCATTTTCGCCCCAGGGAGTATGCCAGATAGATTTAGGATTGCCGTCAATGGCATTGTGCGCTTCGTGGCCCGGCGCCTCGCTGTCTGCCATTATCAGGCGGGCACTGCTCATTAAAGTCGGCTTTCGCAGCAGGCCCTGTAAAAGTCCGGCGTCGATGCTGCCTCTGGGAGCGAAGTCTTTACTGTCCATGTATTTCAGCAGGCTGCGGAGCATTTGGCGGGCGACGGGGCGCTTTTCAAGATTGCTTTTGAGGTCGATACTCGACACGAGCAGTTTGCCTTTGCCTATTCTTGCTTCGAAAATTATGCCGAGCCTGCGATTTGTATTCCAGTCGTCAATCACCTGCACGATGGGGCGAAGACCGGCCGGCAGGTCATCGAGGATCATGAATCTGGATTTGGTGATAATATCCCACCACTGCCAGTTGCTGTGAAACTCGGTTGGAAATTGCGCCAGTGCCGGATGCTTCGGATCGCACAGAATCCCCAGAGTATGCGGCGGCTGTTGCCTCGTCCATTGCGTATTCCAGAAGATTGTCGTAAACCCCGCCGGCACGTCACTGTCGATGGAATTGAGCGACGGCATCAGGAGCACTTTTCCACCGTCTTTCAGAGCCGCCTTTGCCTGCTGGTCGAACTTCTCGGCGATAAGCACGTTATCCGAAGGCTGAGTATCGAGCCCGACGGGGTATACCCAGATATCCCAACTGTTTGAATAGGGTGCTGCTTCAATTGATACTGTCAGCACAAGTTTCGCCGGGGCGGCAACATTTGCAAGCTCCGCTTCAATTCTGCCCAATTTTGTGCCGTTACCGAGCGGGATTGTGGTCCGGGGCAACCGCCCGGATGCAACTTTTCGCCCGTCGGTATAGTTTATGGACCAGGCGGGAGCGACATTTTGCTTTGGAGCCGGTCCGAAATGTGCAATCTCAACTTCGGCGATAAATTTCTCCCCGGTCGTCCATGTGCGTTTTGTCATCCGGGCAAGAGGGACTGTCTGACTGCAGTAGCGGTGGTGCTCCTGCGGTGTTATGTAGCCTTTCGAGTCCCAGAAGGGATCCAGTATCCCGACCAGCGCCGTTCCCTGGCCGGGGAAGTCGTGGATATCGAGCAGTTGAAAGCCGCCGAAACCGGGCGTCCGCAGGGCCGATTCGATCTCTTCCTTGTACAGCAGGGCCTGCAATTTGCCGGAGGCGAGCAAGAAGTCTTCGGCCTGGTCGAGCATATTGTTGGCGGCCAGCGAATCGCGAAAAATCTCGAAGTTCAGAGGGCGAAGCACGCCTTTGTATTTGGGGATTTCCTTCAAGTTCGGATAGACACACCACTGGCCGATTTCATGACTGACGATAGGGACATTATGCTCTTTAACGAAGTTGCTGTAATCGGTCGCCGTCTCCGGGGGGTTGGCGTTGAAGCGGCTGCTCAGGCCGGCGCCCCACTGATGGCCCCGGGGCCCGGGCGTGCTGTGATACTCGTTTTCCGGGATGATGGGCCAGCCGGCGGCGCTTGTATAAATCCGGCGGGGGTCTTTGGCCTTCCAGTAATTGACAAGGGCCCCGAGATATCTTTTTTGATTGCGTCCGCCCGGTTCGTTGCCGTAGGCGAGCATGCAGAACGATGGGTGATTGCCGTATGCTTTAAGAATCCGGTCGCCCTCGGTGTAAATGAATTTGTCGATGGGCTCGCCGTTGCCTATCGTAGCCCATGCCGGACATTCGACGTGGAACATTACTCCCAAACGATCGGCGGCCTCGAACGCCGCTTCCGGCGGACACCATGAATGGAACCGCAAGTGATTCAGGCCGTGGGCTTTGGCGACTCGTAATATCCGCAGCCACCCTTCGACATCCGTCGGCGGGTATCCGGTCAGGGGGAAAATGCAGCACTCTAACGTCCCTCGCAGAAAGGTGGGGCGGTCGTTGATGGTAAATTGCGTTCCTTTCGTTCCGACCTGGCGCATGCCGAACGTGACAGTCTTTTCGTTGCTGAACGTCCTGTCGGCCGAGGCTGCCTTAACTGAAACTGTAAGCTCGTACAACGCCGGAGTGAACTCATCCCACAGCAGCACATCATCGCCCATTGCATAATCGACTTCAATGATGAATTCGTGTTCTGATGCCTTGAATTCGAGCTTCTCTTTTGCAGGAGTGTGACTTTTCCGGGCATTCCAGCTTTTTGCCGCTATTGTGAGCGTTCCGCTGGCTTGTTTGTTCGTTTTATTGCCAATAGTCACAAACAACTTTGCTGATTTGTTCCGGATGTCCGGATAGACCTGTACGTCACTGACCCATATTTTGTCGGTCGACTGCAATTCTATACATCCGATTATGCCGTTCCAGTTCGACTGCGTATGGTCGCTGACCGAGTGGGCGTTGACCCCGACGTTGTACTTGACCGAGTTGTCCACGCGAACGGTCAGTGTATGCCTGCCGGGTGTCATCAGGTCGCTCAGGTCATGGAGCTGCGGTGTGCACAGGCTGTCCTGCATACCCGCGGCGGTGCCGTCCACCCAGACCTTCGTCTCCCAGTGACATCGTTCCAGCAGAAGTACGATTCGCTTGCCGTTCCAGCTTTGAGGGATATCGACCCGCTTCTGATACCAGGCGGGCCCGACGTAATGTTTGACCGGCGTCAGCCAGAATGGAATCTTGATGTTGCCGGGCTGCCTGTATTCGGCGTATTTGTCCTCGGTGAACCATGACTTATCGACGATCTGGCCGGTCCATTTGGTATCGACGGCCGGATCGTCGCCGTAGCCGTTCTCGGCGGTCGAGCCGGGCAGTTTGATGCTGTCGTCCAGTTTGCCGGCGTACCATTTTTCCTGCTGCCCGGCGTCCTTCGGATCGAGTTTGAAAGACCACCGGCCCGCCAGCGAGATTGATGCTGTTTCGCCCGGCGCCGGGCTCGTGGCGACTTTCAAATCCGTTGCATTTTTGCAGCCGGGACACATTGCTGTCGCAATAGCCGCTGCTGTTGTCACTATTGATCTGATTACCTGGTCCTTCAATTTATGTTACCTCCGTGTGAAAGGGCGGTTTGCGAACCGTCCCTACGGTATATCCAAAGTCACTCGCGCGATTTTATTAAAATCGGCCATATTTGAGGCGTACGGCCGCAGCCGGAACTGGTAGCTGTAAGCTTTCGGCGGCAGTGTATATTCCGGATGCGTTCGTGCTCCCCAGCTATCGTCGCCGCCGACGCCCATCTGTTTATAGTCGAGGTTGACGGTTATTGTTTCTCTTCGCGGCAGCTCATGAGTATGCTCGGCTTTTTCAAGGTCTTCCATTGTGAAAGGCCATGCACTAACGCTGAGCAGCGGCATACCGACAGCTAACAAACCCGCGCCGTCTTTATTGGTCAATGCCAGCCAGCGGACATCGGTTTTGTTACCGGTTTCCTGCGGGCGGACGTACGGGTGGAATTGCTCTTCGACCGGCCCGGAATAAAGACCTACGGCCGAACCGGTTTTGCGGTCCCAATAGCTCTCGTTCGGACCACGGCCAAACCAGCTCATCGTGCTGAATTCGCCCGGTATTGCCATCTGCATTCCGAAACGCGGAAGATCGGCTGAAAGCTCTTTGCCCGGCTCGATACTGCCGGCGATAATTATATCGCCGCAGCTGAATATGGTATACGTAGTCGTATATTTCCAGTCCTCTCCGACTGGTAGCGCGGCCTTGGCAATGATACGAATTACCTGAGGTGAGATATGTTCCGATTTCACTGTTTCGATTTTTTTGTTCTGACCTGCCCGTCGCCAGATTCCCTGGCGCCGCGGCATCCCGTTGCCGTTGTCGTTATCTATCGGCGGTCGCCAGAAATTGGGAACCAGCGGCTCGGAGATTAATTCTTTGCCGTCGTACATGAACGATTCGATTGCCCCGCTTGATTTGCCGATGAGAAGTTCGAAATCCTTGCCGATAATCTTCAGAACTTCGTCAGTATCCTGCAACTTCAGGCTTGGATATTCAGCAATATTAACCGAATATGCTTTTGGAGCGTCGAATGGAATCTCTAACTGATCCCATGCTACCACGTGTCCCTTTTCAGCCCATGGGGCATCATCGGCCAGAACAAAACTTATCTTCAGCATGTATTCTGCGCCGCGCTGAAGGTTAGGCTCTTCGAACGGGATTTTTACCTGTTTATCCTCGCCGGGAGCCAGGGATAATTTCGGCAGCTTGCCTTTTTGAATAATCTTTCCATCCTCTGTCAATTCCCATAGGATATTTACGAAGCCGAGATCGATAAAATCGTACTCGTTGCGAATGCGAACGCTGCCGGACGAAAGCTCGACAGGAGTGACACTGATGCGCTGATAGACTTTCTTAACCTCATAGAGAGACGGGTTAGGCCTGCGGTCCGGCTGGACAAGGCCGTTGCAGCAGAAGTTTCCGTCATTGGGATTGTCGCCGTAATCGCCGCCGTAGGCCCAGAATTCTTTGCCGTCGGTGTCGGTTTTGCGGAGGCCCTGGTCGGCCCAGTCCCAGATAAAGCCGCCGATCAGACGCTTGTGCGAGCGGATGGCGTCCCAGTATTCCTTCAGATTGCCGACGGAGTTGCCCATGGCGTGGGCATACTCGCAAAGGATCATTGGGCGGTTGTCGTCCGGATCGGTCGCCATGCGGATGATTTGGGGGATGCGTGCGTACATACGGCTGAGCATATCGACATAGTACGGATCGCGGCCTCTGGCCGCGGCTCCTTCGTAATGGACCGGACGGGTCGGATCATTATAATGCATCCATGCGGCCATGGATGAATGGTTGGGTCCGCAGCCGCTCTCGTTGCCCAGCGACCAGAAGATTACCGATGGATGGTTCTTGTCACGTTCGACCATTCTTATTGCGCGTTCCATGAAGGCAGTATTCCAATTTGGGACGTTCGAGAAGTAGCCGCCAACGCCGTGGGTCTCGAGGTTGGCTTCATCAATGAGATAGATGCCGTATTCGTCGCACAGGTCGTACCATGTGGGGTCGTCCGGATAATGTGAAGTACGGACGGCATTGAGGTTGTGAGTTTTGAGCAGCTTGATGTCCTGGAGCATCCGGCTGACGGGGATGGCCCGGCCGTGGTCGGGATCGTGCTCGTGCCGGTTGACGCCGAACAGCTTGATGGATTTGCCGTTCACGAAAAGCTGGCCGTCCTTGATCTCAATTTCGCGGAAGCCTACCCTGCAGCTTTCGATTTCGACAACATTGCCGTCCGAGTCCTTTAGCGTTATTAACAGGGTATACAGGTACGGCGTTTCTGCGGACCACTTGTGGGGATTCTCGATTGTCGTTTTCAGCAGGCCGAAGGGTACGTTTCCTCTTTGCGGGTATCTCTCGCGGACGATGGAAGAGGCGCTTCTGGACAGGGCTTCGGACAGGACCGGTTTTTTTTCGGCGTCGTAGAGCTGGGCATCGACATTCCATCCCTTGAGGTCACTGGTGGTATAGTTGGTGATTCTGGGGCGGATCATAAGGATCGCATCGGTGTAGCTGTCATCGAGGTCTGTGCGAACGGCAAAGTCGCGAATATGGACCTGCGGCGTCGAAAACAGGTAAACGTTTCGATAGATGCCGGCCAGCCGCCACATGTCCTGGTCTTCGAGGTAGCTGCCGTCGGACCAGCGATAGACTTCGACGGCGAGGGTGTTCTTGCCGCGCTTTAGGTATTTGGTGACGTTAAATTCGGCGGGCAGCATGCTGTCCTGGCTGTATCCGACCTTTCGGCCGTTGATCCAGATATACGAGGCGCTTTTTACGCCGTCAAAGTGGAGAAAAACCTGGCGGTTCTTCCACGTCCCGGGAATCCTGAATTCTGTCCGGTAGGAGCCGACCGGATTGTAGTCGTGTGGTGTATAAGGCGGATTGACGGGAAAGGGGTATCTCATATTGAGATATATCGGCCGGCCGTAGCCGTGCATCTGCCAGTTGGAAGGAACGGGAATCTCATCCCATTTGCTCACGTCATATCTGGGCCTGAAAAAATCAACCGGCCGATCCGACGGCTTGATGACCCAGTTGAATTTCCATTTGCCGTTTAGCGACTTATAGAACCGCGAACTCTTACGCTCGCATCGAAGAGCCGTCCTGGTGTTCGGATATGGCACTAAAGTGCAATGTCCCGGCTCTTTGTTTTGGCCGATGACCTGCGGATCCTCCCATTCGGGAATTTTTACAAAAGTGCTGCCGGATGCCGGCTTAGACTGACCATAGGCTGCGGGCAGTAAAACAATCAATACGGCGATCGCACTGAGCATTTGAAATAATACACACTTTGGATTTCGCATCTTTTTTTCTCCTTCAAGTTGCATCGGGGATTTCTCTTGTGTTTGGGATTCCTTTTAAGCTCTCATATACAAGCCGCCGTTTACGGCGATATATTCACCAGTGATAAAACTTGCGGCTTCGCTTGCCAAAAACAGAACCGCTTTTGCGACGTCCTCAGCGGTGCCGTTTCTGCCTAACGGCGTTTTCTCGGCCACTTCTTTTCTATGTTTGGCCGTGCTGAACCGCTCGTGGAAACGGGTCTCGATAAAGCCGGGCAGGACGCTGTTGACTCGAATTCCGTATTTGGCAAATTCCTTTGCCATGGCTATCGTCTCGGTTGCGACGGCGGCTTTTGCACCGCAGTACATACCGGAGCCGCCTGCGCCGCCGGTGTGGCCGCCAACCGAGCCGATATTGACGATATTTCCTTTGCTGCGCTTAAGGTACGGCAGGGCGGCCCTGGTTACCAAAAAGATACTCCGGACATTAGTGGCATATATATCTTCGTGATAATCTAACGTGGCGGTTTCGAAGGGTTGCCTGTCGATCAGTGAGCCGGCGTTATTTATGAGGATATCGATGCCACCGGCCCTTTCGGCGAACCGCCCGACCATTTCTTTGACTTGCTTTTCGTCGCGGACGTCTGCTCGAAGGAGGATTCCGTCGCTGTTTTTCTTTACCAGCTCAAGGACTTTCTTCGCCCCCTCGGGCGTGCGGAAGTAATGAACTCCGATATAACAATTCTGCTTACTGAATAGAACGGCCGCCGCCGAGCCGATTCCGCTACTGGCGCCCGTAACCAAAACCCTCATGCCCTTGAGATCTTCGCAGATCATTTTGGGTTTTCCTCTGCCCCTTTCAAAGTAACTCGTCGATTGCTTCGGCGAGGTCCTTTTTACTGGTCAAACCCACCCATTTTTTCTGAACCTGCCCATCCTTAAAAAGGATAATCGTCGGTATCGCACTTATGCCGAACTCCATAGCGCTATCACGAGCTTCATCGGTATCGAGCCTGCAGATTTTAGCTTTGTCCATGTATTCTTCGGCAAGTTCATGGATGATAGGAGCTATCATTTTACAGGGTCCGCACCAGGGCGCCCAGAAATCAACGAGTACCGGAACATCGGAATTATGAACGGTGTTATCAAAAGTAGCATCGGTCAGCTCAATTACACTACCAGCCATTATATTATCCTTTCAACCAAGATTTCGCAGCAAATTACCGCCCGGTCCTCATGCCGGGTTATCCGTCCGTCATAATACCCGGTTTAATCAGTCTCGTCAACCGGGAAGCTGAAGACAGAAAAATTGTTGTTGGAATTTCGGGATATTCTTCCTGAATTTACCATCCGCCCGGTTGAAGTAAGTCGGTAACCGGTTCGTTCCACCATTTCGGGTCACGGAAGTACTGTTTGAGCATCATAGCGGCGACGACGCCGTCGCCGACGGCGGTGGCGAGCTGCATGGCCGCTCCGATTCTGCAGTCACCCGCGACAAACACGCCGGGAACGTTCGTGCGGAGATACGCGCAGTCGCACTTGATGAAATCTTTTTCGGTCAGTTCCACGAAATCTTTCAGAAAACCCGTATTCGGCTCCATGCCGACGAATATGAAAACGCCGTCGCATGCGTAATCTTCTTCTTTGTTATTCTTCACATTTTTGAGCCTGGCCGACTGGACTTTGCCTTTGCCTTCGATAGCGGTGGCGATGGTGCTGTATTTTATTATCAGGTTCGAGTTCGGTTCGTCGGCTTTCGCCAGCAGCTCTTCGACGAGAACCCTCGATGCACGGAATTCGTCCCTGCGGTGTATCATCGTGACCTTCTCGGCGAATTTGACAAGGTGCAGCGTCTCTTCGACGGCGGTGTTTCCTCCGCCGACGGCGACGACGTGCTTTCCCTTGAAAAACGGAGCATCGCAGGTCCCGCAGTAGCTGACGCCAGAGCCGCGGAATTCGTCTTCGCCGGGGACGCCGAGTTTGCGATAGTCGCTGCCGGGAGCCAGAATAACGGCTCTGGCGGTGTATGTGTCTTTGTCGCAGGTCACGGCGATTTTGCCGTCTTTTAGTTTTTCAAGGCCGGTTACTTCGCCGCCGGTTTTTATCTCGGCGCCGAACGTCTCGGCCTGCTTCTGCATGTTCTGGATAAGTCCCGGCCCGTCGATACGTTCGATGCCCGGATAGTTTTCTATCCGTTCGGTATTGTTGATTTGACCGCCCGGCATGAATTTTTCAAGAACCAGGGTCTCGAGCCTGTCGCGAGCGGTATAAAGAGCCGCCGCCAGCCCCGCCGGCCCGGCTCCAACGATAATACAATCGTAATTTTCCGACATTGTTAATATCCTTTATTTTAGATATTTGGAACAGATGGAACATACTGATAACAGGATGCTCAACACACCGACGTGGGTATCGTGATGCTATGTCATACTCTTATCTTCCTTTCTTTCGAATCGGTCGAGTTTTACTATCCCGCGTAGCTAAGGATTTCGAGCTCGGCTGTTGTATCAATCTTGTTTAGGATATTGTCAACCTTCTCCAAAACCTGATCTTCGATTAGATATTCGTTGCAATTCCGACACTGTAGGACGGGAAGCCTTTTGATGATAGCGATACAGCCATCGCTGAGCTTAAAAGGCAAGCTGGTGATAAGATTTTCTAAGCTGTCTCCGCAATTATGGCAAATCATGGTTTTCTCCTTGTTTTGAAATCTTTTTGCCATTTATCAAGACTTGGTCTATATGCAGTCACAATGGTTATGAAATTATTTTCGATGTCGATAGCTATTTGAATGTGAATGATCTGCTCTCTGTATTTTGTATATACGAGAAAACTTGGCAGATATTTATCTTTTGGATATTCTTCGATGATTTCATATCTATTCACTGAAGAAAGAATGGCATCACGACGTATGAATCGACCTTTCAAGCGCATATTGACGTGGTAAGTCCATATTATTCTACGGCTCTTAATGCAGGATTTGATAAAATCCAATGTATTAATATTCATTATTATAATCTTATCTGAATCAGTCTGTTTTTTCAATTATGTTTGTTCTTCTGTTTTTTCCTGTATCTGGTCGAGCTGCATTCCGAAGCGGTCGAGCTTTTTCTGGCCTTCGTCGTACTGGCTGTAGGCGTTCCGCAGGTGCTTGCCGAGGATATCCCAGGTGCCGCCGAAGTCGGCGAAAGAGGCGTTGAGCTTCTTTAAGTTCTGCCGAATTTCGGCGGCCTGCTTTTCGATCTGCAGGCCGTGCAGGCCCATAGCCACTGTCATCAGATACGTGTACAAAAGGTTCGGTGACACCGGTATTACTTTTTTATCGAAGCAGTACTGAAGTATATCCTGCGCCTCTCCGACGTAGCTGACGATCGTTTCGTAATAAATATTCTCGGCCGGGATGTACATTATTGCAAAATCCAGCGTGCCCTCGGCGGGCCTGATGTAGTCGCCGGCAATCTTGTCGATATGAGCCGTTACGTGTTTAATGAATTGCCTGCGAAGCCTTGTTTTTTCCGTTTCGGTTTCGGCTTTTACGATTTCTTCGAAAGCGGGCAGCGGGAATTTTGCGTCGACCGAAACAGCGAACGAAGGCATTTGTATCAGGGCGTCAACTATCTTGCCGTCCTTGAAAGCGTGCTGGAGTCTGTAGCTGTCTTTGGGCAGGATTTGAGAGAGAAGATTATCGAGCGACCATTCTCCCATCTGGCCGCGGAGTTTAGGAGAGCTTAAGATGTTCTGAAGCCGTTTGAGATCTGTTCCCATCTGCATCATCTGCTTATTCGTGCCCTGCAGTTCGCCGATCTGGCTGTGCAGCTCGCTGAGTGTCTTCTGGTTTGATTGGAGGCTCTGGTTGAGTGTGCTCTGTCCGGTTTGTAGAGATTTGTTCAGGTTTTCTGTGGTTTTGTCCTGGGCGGTTTTCAGATTTTCCAATTGCTGCTGCAGAAGACCGATAGAGGCCTGCTGGCCTGCCATTTTCTCGGCGTTGGTCGAATTGGAGACAATCAGCCAGACCAAAAGCCCCAGAACTGCCAGAATAAGAACCACGATTATGACCGTTAGAATCAGCTCCATCTTGTTTATCCTCATAAAATCGTTTTGATTATAGAATGCAATAAGCCGTTCGTCAAAGACCAAAGGTAATTGCTTGGATGTGTAGAAAAATATTGCTATGTTTGTCGAACCTTTGTATTGTCCCTTCAACAGGCCCTGACGGGCCTTAATTAGGCCGTATAAAATGAAAAAAATAAAATCTATCATATTCGATTGGGGCGGAGTGCTGATAGACGACCCGCGGGCGGGGCTTTTGCAGTACTGCTCGGAGGCTTTCGGGCTGCCGCTCGAGGTTTATACGCCGGTGCATGATTCGTTTCTGGATGAGTTCCATAAGGGCAAGATCAGCGAAGAGAGATTCTGGGAGCAGATAACCGGCAAGCTCGACAAGCCGATGCCGAGATCGCTATCACAATGGTATGATGCCTTCCGGTCCGCTTATGTGCCGAAACAGGAGATGTTTCTTCTGGCCGCTTCGCTGCATGATAAGGGTTATAAAACGGCGCTGTTGTCGAATACGGAGATGCCTGCGGTGGAATTTTTTTACGAGCAGGATTACCATATGTTCGACGTGCTTGTTTTTTCGTGTATTGAGGGTGTGATGAAACCTGACCGAAGGATTTATAAGACTACGCTGAAAAGGCTCGGTTCGAAGGCCGGGCAGGCGGTCTTCATCGACGACAGGAAGGATTATATAAAGGGAGCACACAAGGCTGGATTAAATACAATTCTCTTTGAAAGCATCGAGCAGGTTAAAAATGATCTGGCCGGGCTCGGAGTGGTATGAATTAACTGCTGAGGATTTAATTATGCGGTTTTCAAAGGCCCTGAAAAATGATGGGATTATTTTGCTCGACGGGGCCATCGGCACGGAACTGGACAAACGCGGCCTGATGGGCAGGGCGAGCAGTAATCTCGATGCTCCGGAGGCGGTGCTCGATATTCAGCGGGCATACGCCGCGTGCGGGTGTGACGCCCTGACGACAAATACCCTGACGATGAACCGTATCTATATCGAGACGCACAATCTCGGTATTTCCGTGCGTGATGTGAACAAAGCCGGCGTCGAACTGGCACGGCAGGCCGCGGGAAAAGGCCGGTATGTGCTCGGCAACATGAGCTCTACGGGACAGTTGCTCGAACCTTACGGCACGTATAAAGAATCGCAGTTCTATGACGCGTTTAAGGAGCAGGCCGGCATTCTTGCCGAATCGGGAGTCGATGCTTTTATTATCGAGACGATGTTTGATTTGCGCGAGGCGATGTGTGCCCTTCGAGCTTGCAAGGAAAACTTTTCGTTACCTGTTATCGTTACAATTGCATTTTCGAGTGTCGATAACGGCGGCAGAACGATGATGGGCAACTCGGTCGAGCAATGTGCAACCAGTCTTACAGAGGCCGGGGCGGATGTTGCAGGAGCCAACTGCGGCGAGCTCGATCCGGCTCAGACGGCGGTTATTGTCTCCTTATTCAAGTCGGCAACGACACTTCCTATTCTGGCGCAGCCGAATGCCGGCAAACCCAGGCTGGTTGGAGACAAGACCGTATTTGAAATGGCCCCGGAGGCTTTTGCGGCGGGAATTGCCGAGTGCCTCGGTGCCGGGGCGAGGCTTGTGGGCGGATGTTGCGGAACCTCCCCGGCCCATATTCGTGCCGTGGCGGATATACTGAAATAGAGCCGGATAATATCGAAAACAGACCTGCAACGTAGCTCAACGAACCGTTACAGCCGTGTTTTTGTCAAGTTTTCCCGAAAACTGCAATAAATCCTGTACTCGAATCCGTCTATATCTCTTAGCAGAGAAAATCCGCGCAGCAGAACTGAAATTAAGTCTTATTTGGAAAGGAACTTAAGATGTTGAAAAGAGCGGTGTTAGTAATTCTTGCGGCGGTGTTATTGTTGGCAGTGGTTGAGACTTTGACGGCACAGCCGCCCGGAGGAAGGGGTTTTGGCGGAAGGCGGAGCAGGGGATTTTCGTCTTTCCAGCAACAGGAGCCTCTTGCGGCCAACGAACAGGAAAAAAAGATTTTGAGCGTCCTGGAGGATTTAGACCGGAACCAGAGCAGAGGAATGATGAACGTGCCGCAGGAAGACGGCAGGGTTCTGCGGATGTTAACGGAGGCCGTCGGCGCTAAGCAAGTAGTGGAAATCGGCACTTCCAATGGGTACTCGGGTATATGGTTCTGCCTTGCCCTGCGGACTACGGGCGGGAAGCTTACTACTCACGATATCGATGAAGGCCGGGCTTCGCTGGCGCGCGAGAACTTCAAACGGGCCGGTGTCGATAATATGGTTACACTTGTTATGGGGGACGCCCACGAGACGGTTACGAGAATCAAGGAGCCAATCGACGTATTGTTTATCGATGCGGATAAGGAAGGCTATACGGACTACCTGAACAAGCTGCTGCCGCTTGTACGGCCGGGAGGATTTATCCTGTCACACAATATTAGTAGTACAGGGCAGGACTTTATCGATGCTATTACCAAGAATCCCGCTCTGGAAACTATTCAGGTCCAGGGCGTTACTGTGACATTGAAGAAGCGCCAGGGCAAATAATCAGATAGTAGTTCGTGACATAGTCGGAGTTGAAAGAGCTCTGAGCATGTTTTCTTTATATTTTTGTGGAAATTTCCGACGAACCGCAATAAAGTTCGCTTTTGGATTAGTCTATGTTGGACGTAGCAGTACTATATGTAATCGCGATTTAGAAGGGATCGGCAAATGTCAAACAAGACCATCTCGGCGATTGCGGCGGTGGTCGTGTTAGCGGGGTTAGGATTTCTGGTCGCCCAAAAAACAGAGAGCGGACCCGGCGTAAACCGAATGCAGGAACGAGGCAGCCCAAACGGTGACTTGTCGGTTGGCCGGGAGCGTCCGTCAATACCGGCCGACGAGGAGGAGGCGAGAATTCTGAACGTGCTCGAGGAAATGCTCCACGACCAGTACAGTGCGATGCTGAGCGTTCCGCCGGAAGACGGCAGGGTGCTGCGGCTGTTGACCGAGGCGACTGGCGCCAGGCACGTTGTCGAAATCGGCACCTCCAACGGGTACGCATCCATCTGGTTCTGCCTGGCACTGCGAGCCACCGGCGGCAAGCTGACTACGTATGAAATCGACGCCGAGCGTGCTTCACTGGCCCGGGAGAACTTCAAGCGGGCCGGCGTCGATAAGCTCGTGACTCTTATCGAGGGCGATGCGCACGAGAAAGTGACATCGCTCGAAGGGCCGATCGACATTGTTTTTATCGACGCGGACAAGGACGGCTATCTCGACTACCTTAACAAGCTGCTGCCGTTAGTGCGGCCGGGGGGGCTGATTCTGGCCCATAACACGACCGATGTAGGCTCGCTGATGCAGGACTATCTTCAGGCGGTTACTACCCGTCCGGACCTTGAGACAATATTCCTGCACGAACAGACCACCGGTATCGGCGTGACACTTAAGAAACGACAGGTAAAATAACGGAATTGATACTAATTTGAGGTGAGCTTTGACAATGATTTCTTCGAACCCGGAAGGACTTTCCCGCCGTGACTTTCTGGCTCGCGGCTTTAGCGTTACAACCAGTGCCGCTGCGGCGGCCGCTTTGACATCGTGCGATTCTTTGAAAACCGCAGAGACTGAAAAACGTCCCGCCCGGACACGATTCGGATTCACGACCTACCAGTGGGGCAAGGACTGGGATATCCCGGCCTTGATTGGAAACTGCTCCGAAGCGGGGGTATTCGGCGTCGAGCTGCGGACCAGCCAGTCTTACGCTCACGGAGTCGAGCTGGACCTGGACGCCCGGCAGCGCCGCGAAGTCAGGAAACGTTTCGAAGATAGTCCTGTAAAACTTGTTGGTATTGCCAGCGGTGAGCGGTATGATTGGCCCGAGCAGGCGAAGCTCAAAGCGGCAATAGAAAATACCAAGGCTTTTGTCAAACTCAGCCGGGACGTCGGAGGCAGCGGTGTGCGGGTGTTCCCGAATAGCTTTCATGATAATATCCCGCGGGAAAAGACCGTCGAGCAGATTGCCTATGCTCTGAACGTAGTCGGTGCGTTCGCCGCCGACTATGGACAGCAGATTCGTCTGGAAGCGCACGGCAGTGCGGGCGAGCTGCCGACAATCAGGGCGATTATGGATAAGGTTGTCCAGCCAAGTGTACGTGTAAAGCTCAACAGCGACAACAGGGACACCAAAGGCCGGGGATTTGAGAGTAAGTTCAATCTGGTTAAGGACCTTCTGGGCGAGACGCTCCATTTACATAATCTCAAGGACACGGGATTTCCATACCAGCATCAAATGGACCTGTTGGTCAGAATGGGCTGGAGCGGCTGGCAGTTGCTCGAAGTCAGCGACAAGGTCCCGGACCGCGTCCTTGCATTGATTGAGCAGCGCCGGATATGGGATCGGATGCTGGCCAATTCGATGATCGCATGAATAGAATAAACTTATCAACATTATTGAAACGGAGGTGCCGGACTTGGCGAAACCTGCTTCGGGCGTAGCGCCCAAAAAAGAACTGTCGCTTTTCGATTCGACCTGTATTATTGTCGGCATTATTATCGGGGCCGGGATTTACCAGATGGCTCCGGATATTGCCAAGGGCGCCGGCTGCTGGTGGGGTGTTCTGGCGATTTGGGCCGTTGGAGGCCTGATCTCTCTGTTCGGTGCTCTCGGTTATGCCGAGCTGGCCACGGCGTATCCCAGGGAAGGGGGCGACTACGTTTATCTAAGCCGGGCATACGGTCAGTGGGCGGGTTTTTTGTTCGGCTGGGGCCAGCTTGCGATTATCCGGCCGGGAGATATCGCGGTTATGGCTTTTGCCTTTGCGACATACGCGCGCACTATTTATGACCCGCTTGCCGCTTATCCCGAATACAGCCAGCGTGCTCTGGCCGCCGCCGCTGTAATTGTCCTGACGGTTATAAACATCCTGGGTGTAAAGGAGGGCAAATGGACTCAAAACCTCCTGACGTCGGTCAAAGCCCTGGGATTGCTGGCAATTGTGGTTGTAGCGGTGATTGCGCCGCGTGGGACGTCAACTGCGGCCGCCGAGACGGTCGGAAAGCTGCCGTTGAGTTTGGCGCTGATTTTTGTCCTGTTCACTTATGGCGGATGGAACGAAATGGCCTACGTTGCCGCCGAGGTCAAAAACTCACGCCGGAATATCGTCAGGGCGCTCGTGCTCGGGGCTGCCGTAGTAACGGTGCTGTATTTGCTGGTCAATGGGGCGTTTCTTTACACGTTGGGCTATGCCGGGCTGGCCACATCCGAAGCGGTGGCAAGCGATGCAATATCAACCGCATTTCCCAGTATCGGCGGCCGGCTCATCAGCGCTTTGGTGTGCATATCAGCTCTGGGGGCTGTCAGCGGTTTGATTTTCACAGGCGCGCGTATTTCCTATGCTCTTGGCGCCGAACATCGCGCTTTCAGGTTAGTGGGCAAATGGCATGCTCGCACCGGAACGCCGGTTTGGGCGCTCCTGGTTCAGGGCGTAATCGCCTTAGGGCTGATCGTGATTCTGGGTTCCTTCATAGATACCCTTCTTTATACCGCTGCGCCGGTCTACACGTTTTATCTCGCAACCAGCCTGGCGATTATCGTCCTGCGATTCAAAGAACCGCATGTCGAGCGGCCATATCGTGTTACGGGCTATCCGTTTACGACGATTATCTTCTGTGCGATCTGCGGATTTCTTATCTACAGCGCTGTTTCGTACGCCTGGAATCAGATGCCAAAGAGCCTGTGCCTCCTTGAGGGTGTTCTTTTAGCGGGTATGGTTATCTATTGTGCAACTGATGTGCGCGATTTGGTTCGGCGGCGGGATAATAACAAAAAACAGGGCTAAAAATTGTTAATAAATGGGCTTAAACAGCCTGAAAACAGCCTTTTTCCAAAATTTGTGCATATTTTTCCTGAAAACTGCAATAAAATTGCTCTCTTATTTCGTCTTAATAATATACAAGCTCAGCGCAGTCAGATAAAAAGCAGGGTTTTTGAGGGAGCGATAGAAGTGAAAAAGAAGTTTTCTACGGATATTAAAGCGGCATTTGTGTTGATTATCACTGAAAATATCATTGCCCTGCGAAATGTAATCAAGACTGTCATAGAGTCGATCTCGAAGTCGGTGGGTATAAGCAGAGGGCAGATATTAAAGCGAAGCAGGAAGAAAGCGTGATTCTGCAAAGGGTAAAAAAGTTAAAAAAAGGAGTTTTTGATAGATTTAATAGTAAAAGCACACGCTTAAAATTAATCTGAAAAATAGTTTGGGCGCAGTTTTGCACATAACCGCCCTCCTTAAAACGGCTGGATGTGTGTCTGTTTGATGCATATCCAGCCTTTATATAAAGAGTATGTGTTTACCCGGGGAAAAGCCATCCCCATCCCAATAAACAACAATTGGGATGAGACTGCCACCCAATATAATTGATGGAAAAAGTGTGGCAGCCTCAAGCGCAGCTTGGGGATGGTCGCGAATACCAGAGGCCGGCTAAACACGTACTATAAAGACATAAGCCTGGATGGCCGGCTCGGGTGGGATTGCTGAGCGCTTTTTTATCGCCACTCGCTTGGGTAGTCGATGGAAGTGAATTGGATGTGAAACTTTTTGCACAGTGCTTCGACGAGCACTTGTATCCTCTTTAGCTGACAATCTGTTGGGTATGTGGTTTTTCCGTCGGCTATGATACAAATCCGGATTGTCTTATCGTTGCCGCTCCAGGTTGTATCGGGGATGGCCGACCATTGTTTTTGCCATTTTTCCGTAGGCTGTATTTGGCCGTCGTTTCCGCCGAAGCCGTTGTATAAACAGAAGTGGCAGTTGATATCTTTTGGATTTGCCAGACCGTTGAGCGAAGCTAACTGCTCGATGTTGCCGCTTTTTGTGCTGCTGTAATAGATTTCGATGCGATTCCAGTTATTCGACGATTGAGCGACTCGGGAATAGATGGATTTGTTGACGGGATCGAGGCGGTAATATGTCCAAAGCGAAAACGGGCCGGCGGATGGAGGATTATGGCCCAGCGCCATTAAGAAAATAGCCCCGATTGTCATTGAAGCCAGCAGTGTTGCTAAAACTTTTGCTACTCTTGCCTGATTCGGCATAGTCTCGTCCTTGAGATTTTCGAATTCGCTTTTTTTCGGCAAAATATCATCCCTGAACACGAAAGATCCACAGGTGCTTAGGCCTCCATCCCATATTTATCGAGCTTTGAATAATACCTTGATACCCATTTTGCGACTTATTGCAATATAGGTTTGGGATAGAGCCCCTGTCTAACAATAGTAAATCCTTTATACAATACTCATCGGCACCTGCCAACCGATTACTCCAAATTTTGCTGAAAATATTGCCGAGCCTATAATAAATCGATTTTGTAATTGGACCTTTTAACTTTGTGATTGGTATATCGGGCTTTTTTCTGAGAGCTAATGTTTTTAATTCAAAGGCACTTGTGTTTGCATTGCCGGCGTACGGCGGATTGATAATAATCCGTTCGAGCCCGGCTGTATGAGGAAAATGTTTTTAGGCTTTGTTAAAAATCCTTACTTAACAGTTGGCTTGTTACAAATATGTTGATTTAAGGCAGTGCAGTATGTAATATTTGAAATGTCGAATTCAAGGTGAAAAATCCTTAATGAAATCGCAGGCTGAATAATAGAGTTTTTCACCGCGCGAATGATGGGCTTTATAGAAACAGGAAAAAGATAACATGACTTCAGAATCCAATTGCAGCGAGAGCCGGTTTCATCCGCTTTCTGTCGAACAAATCGACCAGTTGATTCGCCAGGGATGCATCTGCGAAGACTGGTCGAAGATTCAGGTTGCCGAGGGCTTCAACGCAGAGGCGGTAAAATCGACACACTTTTGCGGGAACGTGAAGCTGGGAGTTTTTGAAAAGCGGGTTTCATTTTTTGGCGGCGTTTCCAAGCCGACCGGGATTAGCGATGCGACGATCCATAACTGCACGATCGGCAATAACGTTTACATAAGCCGGGTAAGAAACTACATCGCCAACTACGTCATTGAGGATGATGCGGTGATAGACAATATCGAATTGCTCGCCGTAGAGGGCGAAAGCAGTTTTGGTAACGGCGTGGAAGTTGCCGCCGTTAATGAGGCCGGCGGAAGGGAAATATCGATTTACGACAATATGTCCGCCCATAAGGCTTATATATTGGCGTTTTATCGTCACAGTTCGACGGTCATCGAAAAGCTGCGAAAAATGATAGCCGATTATACCGCTTCAGTGGCCAGCACCGTGGGTCTCGTAGGCAAAGGGGCCAGGCTTATTAACTGCCGAATCATCAAAAACACCAAAATAGGCCCCGCAAGTGTGATAGAGGGGGCCAATAAACTGGAAAACGGCTCGGTCAATAGCTGTCCGGAGGACCCTGTTAATATTGGCCCCGGTGTTTTCGCGGAGGATTTCATCGCTTGCAGCGGCTCGGAAATTACCGACGGCACAATAATTTACAAATGTTTCATCGGTCAGGGTACCGTTTTATCCAAGCAATATTCAGCGGAGAATTCCGTATTTTTCGCGAACTGCGGCGGTTTTCATGGTGAGGCATGCGCCATATTCGCCGGGCCTTACACCGTTACGCATCACAAAACCACGTTGCTGATTGCGGGGTTGTTTTCATTTTTGAATGCCGGCAGCGGAACCAACCAGAGTAATCACATGTACAAACTTGGGCCCGTTCATCAGGGAGTTGTCGAGCGCGGCTCCAAGACGGCCAGCGATTCATACGTGCTATGGCCGGCAAAGGTCGGGGCCTTTACCGTAGTGATGGGCCGGCACTATAGAAACTCGGACACTTCAGATCTGCCGTTTTCATACCTGATTGAGCACGAGGACGAGAGCATTCTTGTGCCGGGAGTGAATTTGCGCAGTGTCGGGACCGTGCGTGATGCACGCAAATGGCCCAAGCGGGACAGAAGAAAAGACACCCGAAAACTCGATTACATAAACTTCAAACTTCTAAGCCCCTATACCGTCCAGAAGATGATCAACGGCCGTGACCTGCTCTGCAATCTCAAAGCGACGTCCGGCGAAACGTCCGAATATTTCATCTACCATAGCGTCAAGATTAGGAATTCATCATTAGATCGCGGCGTTAAATTGTACCAGATCGGTATCGACAAGTTCCTGGGTAATTGTTTAATCAAGCGGTTGGAAGCGAAGCAGTTCAATAGTCTCGACGAGCTTAGAGCCGCGCTGAAGCCGCAAACCGGCCTCGGGCCGGGCAAATGGGTTGATCTGGCGGGCTTGTTGGCTCCGGAAGAGGCCGTGCTGAAAATGCTCGGCGAGATTGAAAACGGGAACATCGATTCCCTCGAGCAGGTTGTGGATAGCTTTCGGTCGATGCATGAGAATTATCCTGAGTACGAGTGGGCCTGGGCAGAACGTGTCTTGCAGGAAGATTTAGGTAAGGCCATTGATGAGATAACAACCGGCGATATTATACAGCTAACAACGAAGTGGAAACGAGCTGTTGTAGAGCTTGACAATATGCTTTATGCCGATGCAAGGAAGGAATTTACAGCCACCGCTCAAACCGGGTATGGGCTGGACGGCGAACAGGACGCAAAGCGCGTCGATTTCGAGCAGGTGAGAGGCACATTCGAAGGCAACAGCTTTGTCCTGGAAATCGAAAAACATATCGACCGGAAAACGACGCTCGGGGATGAGCTTATCGGCCGAATGGAAGAGCTGCGTCAGCATCAAACGAATTAAAGTTTTTGCAAAATGCGGATGAATCATATAGTATCTATGGAAATTTGTCTGTAAAGGGTATGCCGTTTGAAGGGTAAGATTCGAGCAAAAGTTTTTCCTCTTCGAAGCATGCCTGGTTTTAATCGTGCGGCTATGCCGTTATAAGAAAAAACAAATTCAGGAGAAGAGATCTTATGAGAGTGATCGTCGAACCGGATTACGAGCTGGCATCCCAATGGACTGCTAATTACATTGCAAGGAGCATCAATGAATTCGGCCCGGGCAAGGATAAGCCTTTTGTATTAGGTCTTCCCACGGGTTCTTCGCCGCTGGGAGCGTACAAAGAGCTGATAAAGCTCAATAAAAAAGGAGCGGTTTCGTTCGAACATGTTATCACCTTTAATATGGACGAGTATGTGAATCTCCCCAGGGATCACCCGGAAAGCTACCATTCATTCATGTGGAACAATCTGTTCAGCCGCGTGGATGTTCAGAAAGAAAATGTAAATATCCTCAACGGAAATGCCCCCGATCTCGAAGCCGAGTGTGCAGCTTATGAAGAGAAAATGAAGCAGTTAGGCGGCATTCGTCTATTTTTAGGCGGAATTGGTCCCGACGGTCACGTGGCGTTCAATGAGCCCGGATCGTCGCTGACTTCCCGCACACGCGTTAAAACACTGACCTACGATACGATCGTGGCCAATTCGCGGTTCTTCGGCAACGACATCAACAAGGTCCCCAAAACGGCCCTGACGGTCGGCGTAGGCACGGTTATGGATGCCGGTGAAGTTTTGATTATTGTCAACGGTCATAACAAGGCCCGGGCCCTGCGGCACGCTATCGAAGGCGGCGTGAATCATATGTGGACAATCAGTGCCCTGCAGATGCACCCGAAGGGTATTATTGTCTGCGATGAAGAGGCTGCTATAGAGCTGAAGGTCGGTACGGCAAAATACTTCAAAGACATAGAAGCAGCCAACCTCGACCCAGCTATGCTTCTGGATCTTGGTTAATAAGACGAAAGGCCGATTACTGATTATTTGTATTTGCTCCGGACAGCGGTTCTGTGCTGGTCGGATAGACTATGTTCGCCTGGGCTTTGAGTGAATTGATATACTCTTCGGCAATCTCGGATTTCTTCTTTTCTGTGAGCTGTTGTACGATATTGTCTTTGGCCTGATCGAACGATGTGGTACTGGCGTCCTTGTGGTCGGTGGCTTTGATGATGTGGAATCCGTATTCAGTTTCCACAATGTCGCTGATCTGCCCGATTTCCAGCTCGAAAGCCGCGTTCTCAAAAGCCGGAGTTGTCTGACCTCTCGGGAAGAAGCCCAGATCGCCGCCTCGCGGGGCTGAGGGACAGGTCGAATGGGCTTTAGCCAGCTCTGCAAAATCGGCCCCGTCTTTGATTTGTTTCAGCAGACCCTCAATTTTCGCTCTGGCCTTTGCTTTGGCATCGTTTGGATCGGCATTGGGATCGGTGTTGGGATCGATGAACACGGGCTTAATGAGAATATGGCTTACCCTGACCTGTTCGGGCATCTCGAACTGCTTGCTATTCTCCTCATAATATTTTTTGGCATCTTCTTCGGTAACATCGATTTTTCCGGCCCATTTTGCTTCCATAAACTTGTTCCGGGCCAATCCGCTTCGAATCTCTTCCTTGACTTCATCGAAACTCTGGCCGTACTCGGCCATTTTCTTCTTGAATTCTTCCAATGACATCGGTTCACTCTGGGCCGAAGCAATTTCATTGATCATGCTCATCACTTCCTCTTCCGTGATTGCTATGTCGGCTTCTTTTACCTTTTGATCCAGCAAATGCCTGCGGATTGTTTGTTCGATGACTTTTTCTCTGAGCTGCTTAGCGTACTGCTCTGCAAATTCGGGCGGCAGTTGTGCGGATTTTTTAGCGAGCATTTCGAGCTGAGGCTTGACGAGTTTTTCTATCTCGCTTTCGGGAATTTCGACGCCGTCGATAGTAACGGCGATATTTTCAGCAGCGGAATCCGCAGGCGCTGTCGCTGATTTATCGGCGCCCGTTTCGCTTGGGCTTTTGCGCTTACAGCTTAGACCATAGACGGCGATAAATATTGCAATGCACGCCAGAAATTTCAGTTTGAGAGAATAACTTCTCATAATATGTCCTTTCTCAGGTTTAAAAATCAAAAAAAGCCCTTCACCGAGGGCAGCGAAACAAATTATTCCAAAAAACACACAAATTGTCAAGCCTTTCTATTTTCCATCGTCAATGCCGGAGCGACACTTAATTGCCCATTAAGGTTATTTTTCGAATATGTTTCAAAAACACAACCTTTGTAATAGGACTGACAAAGTGATAAAATGCCTGCGTCGGGGCGGTTTGTGAATTGCCTACGCTCTCGGCTGCCGTATAAATATTGAAAAACTGTTTTCTGTGGGGAGTATTTATGAAGAATGAATCTGATCGCGAGTCGGTGCCGACCGGCAGAGAGCGGGTGCTCAAGGCTCTCGAATACGAGCAGGTTGATCGAGTTCCCGTCGATCTGGGCGGTACCCTCGGTACGGGAGCCCAGGTGAGCGTCATCGCGAACCTTCGCCGGGCGCTTGGCCTGGATGAGCCGAGATCGCCTGTTAAGGTTGTTGAAATTTATCAAATGCTCGGCGAGGTTGCCGCCGACCTGCGCGATGCTCTGAGCATCGACGTTGTGAACCTGCCGGGGCCGAAGAATCATTTCGGCTTCGCGGATGCCGACTATAAGCCCTGGAGGACTTTCGAAGGCACCGATGTGCTGGTCCCGGGCAAGTTCAATACCGAGCCGGAGCCTAACGGCGATATCCTCCAGTATCCGCAGGGCGACAAATCGGCGCCGCCGTCGGGGCGAATGCCCAAAGGCGGTTTTTATTTCGACGATATTATTCGCCAGGAGCCGATCGACGATAGCAAACTCGATCCCGCCGACAATCTTGAGGATTTTGCGCTGATCGGAGAGGATGATTTGAAGGTTTACGAACGGGGGGCACGTGAGCTTTATGACAATACCGACCTTGCGATTACGGCGGGCTTCCCGGGGACGGCATTCGGTGACGTCGCACTGGTGCCGGCCGCTTTTCTCAAATATCCGAAGGGAATTCGTGACATCGAAGAATGGTACATCAGCACTGTCTCGCGAAGGCAGTACATCAAAGAAGTTTTCGCCGGCCAGGCCGAAATCGCAATCAAGAACCTCGAAAGGATTCACCAGGCCGTCGGCGACAGAGTGCACGTCGTCTGGCTCGACGGTACGGATCAGGCCGCTCAAAATACCTTGTTCTGCAGCCCGGATGCGTACCGGGAGCTTTACCTGCCGTTCAGCAGAAAACTCAACGACTGGATTCACGCCCGCACGAAATGGAAATCGATGAAGCACTGCTGCGGCGGCTGCGAGCCGCTTATCGATGGTTTCATCGATGCGGGCTTCGACGTTCTCAATCCCATCCAGACCTCTGCTAGCGGGATGGACCCGCACCGGCTCGTGGACAAGTACGGCGGCAGAATCGTCTTCTGGGGAGGGGGCGTCGACACGCAGAAAACACTGCCTTTCGGAACGCCCGACGAGGTCCGGCGGCAAGTGACTGAACGCCTGCGAATATTCAATCAAAAGAACGGATTCGTCTTCGCCACAATCCACAATATCCAGTGCAATACACCGACGGAAAACTTGCTGGCGATGTTCGAGGCGCTGGGCAGACAGGTAAATTAAAATTCAAAATGCAAAAATCAAAAAGTATTGAAGTCATCATCGCAAAGCGATGATTCCGTAATTTTGATGTTTTATTTTTGATTTTTAATATGTTTTTGTAAGGAATTTGAAAATGCTCAGGCGGTTATTGCTGATTCTTCTTGTAGTGTTATTGTCTGTATCGGGCGGCTGCAATCAGCCGAAACAGGCCGACACGCCGGCGCCAAGAGTCGGAAGGCTCGTAATCGATTTGAACGGGACGTGGGAGATTGCCGAAGGCGGGATGGATTCAGTTCCGGGAAATTTCGAGCGAAAGGTCCCGGTGCCGGGCCTTGTCGATTTGGCCGAGCCCGCGTTCGAAGATGTCGGCAAAAAAAGCCCGAGACGGCAGGCGTTCTGGTATCGCAGAACCTTTACAGTCGATGCGGACGTTCCCGGTGTCGCCCTGTTGAAGATTCACAAGGCGAAGTACGGCACGAAAGTGCTGCTCAACGGCAGCTTTGTAGGCGAGCATCTGCCCTGTTTTACGCCGGCGCTGCTCGACGTGAAGCCGTTTCTCAAGGGTGACAAGCAGCAGAACGAGCTGATTGTCCGGGTGGGCGCCGACCGCGAATCGCTGCCGAAGGGTATGCCGACCGGCTGGGATTTCGAAAAATATCTCTATATCCCGGGAATCTACGATTCGGTCGAATTGATTCTAACCGATCCACCCTATATTGCGCAAGTTCAGACGGTTCCGGACATCGGGCAAAGGAGAGTGAAAGTAGTGGCGGAAATTGAGAACGTCGATGACCGCGATTTGTTTGATTTGCATTTTCGTCTGCGGGAGGCCCGCACCGGCAGGAGCATCGAAAGCGGCGCCGTCGGCATTACAAGCGTGGCCGGGCAATACAAAGTGCCGGTTACTTTCGAGATTCCAATCGAGAAATACCATCTGTGGAGCCCGGAAGATCCGTTCCTGTACATGCTGGAGCTTTTTACCGCAGGTGATAATGTGCGGACGCGGTTCGGGATGCGATCGTTTCGTTTCGACAGGGAGACCGGCCGGGCCGTCCTGAACGGCAGGCCTTATATCATGCGGGGCACCAACGTCTGTATCTATCGCTTTTTCGAGGATGCCGACCGCGGCGACAAACCCTGGAGGGCCGAGTGGGTCCGCCGACTGCATCAAAAGTTCAAGAGTATGAATTGGAACTCAATCCGCTACTGCATCGGTTTTCCGCCGGATATATGGTACGACATCGCCGATGAGGAAGGCTTTTTGATTCAGGATGAGTTTCCCATCTGGCTGCTGAGCGAAGCGCCGGAAAAGCCGGTCGCCGAGAAGATCATTCCCGAATACACCGAATGGATGCAGGAGCGGCGGAACCACCCGTGCGTTGTAATCTGGGACGCTCAGAACGAGAGTGTCACCGAGGAAACCGGTAAGGCAATCGCCGCCGTACGGCATCTGGATTTGTCGAACCGGCCCTGGGACAACGGCTGGGCGGCGCCGCAGTCGCAGGAAGACTGCATTGAAACGCATCCTTATTTTTTCTCGAAATTATGGAATGAGTACTGGGCGGACGACCGGCAATTCGCCCTGTCAAATCTGGCGAACATTTCCAGGAGGCCGTCGGTCAGAAAGGAACAGGAAAACGATCGCCTGCCAATTATTATCAACGAATATGGCTGGTTGTGGCTGAATCGAGATGGAACTACCACCTGTCTGACAGGGAGTGTTTATGAAAAACTGCTGGGTCCCAATTCGACCGTTGCTGAAAGAAGGCTGCTTTACGCCCGTTATTTAGCCGCCCTTACCGAATTCTGGCGCTCCGGTCGCGAATGTGCGGGGGTGCTGCACTTTTGCGGGCTGGGTTATTCGCGTGCCGGCGACAAACCTCGCCCCGAAGGCGGCGCAACGAGCGATCATTTCATCGATCTGGAAAAGCTTACCTTCGAACCTAACTTCGAGCGATACGTTCGCGATGCCTTTTCGCCCGTGGGGCTGATGATTGATTTCTGGGCCGAGCAGCTTGTCGCCGGCTCGGAGCGGAAGTTCGATGTCGTGCTGATAAACGACCTGTCCCGGCCATATAAAGGATTCGCCGGCCTTCGGATCGAGCGGGCCGGGCGAACTATTACCGAAAAAAGCACAGATTGCAGAATCGACGGGCTCGGCCGAACGGTCCTGTCGTTCGAGCAGAAGATTCCGAAAGAGGCCGGAGAATATCAGCTCGTTGCCGAAATAATTACGACGAACGGAAAAAAAGTTCGCAGTCTGCGGGACTTTAAGGTCGTCGACGAGTAATGTATAAACGATTAGCATTTAAGGGCGGTTCGATGCCTCGTCTCTGCTCGGCATGAAGTCTTTTTTCTTCACCCTGAGCGAAGACGAATGGTGAGCGAAGTAGAAAGGTGAGCTAAATAGAAAGGTTGGATTATGAATTCATACTCTCATTCACGGCGTGACTTTCTCAGGGCTGTGGGATTTTGCGCCTCCGCATTTGCCGTTTCAGGTTGTACTGTAACAAGAAGACCTTCGATTAGCGAAGAATCCGAAAGGCCGCCGAATATACTCTGGATTACGTGTGAAGACGTCAGCCCCCGCCTGGGCTGCTACGGCGATGAACTTGCCATTACGCCGAATCTCGACAAGCTGGCCGGCGAGGGTGAACGCTACACAAAAGCGTTTGCGATCGCTCCGGTCTGTGCGCCGTCCCGCTCGTGCCTGGTCACTGGCGTGTACGCAACGTCTCTTGGGACCCAGCACCTTCGCTCCGAAGTCAAACTGCCCGAAAAGATAAAGTGCTTCCCCGAATATCTCCGGGCGGCGGGCTACTACTGCTCGAACAATTACAAGAAGGATTACAACTTCATTGACGTCAACGTCTGGGACGAATCGAGCCACGAGGCCCACTGGCGCAAACGCAAGCCCGGTCAGCCTTTCTTCAGCGTGTTTAACTTCGTCTCTACGCACCAGGGACAGATCAACGGTTCCGACGAGCAGTTCGAAACAAAATACGGCTCGAAGCTGGAACCCGAAGAACGTCACGACCCGGCTAAAATCACGCTGCCGCCGTACTATCCCGACACTCCATTCGTGCGGAAAATCTGGGCCCGCTATTACGATTTGATAACCTTTATGGACGGGCAGGTCGGCGAGCTTCTCGACCAGCTCGAAGCCGACGGTCTTGCAGAAAATACAATCGTTTTCTTTTTCGCGGACCACGGTCTGGGAATTCCCCGGTTCAAAAGAACGCTGTACGATTCGGGCATTCACGTGCCGCTAATCGTTCGCTTCGGCGAGCGTTATCGGCACCTGGCGCCCGGCGAACCGGGCCGGACAATAGACGGGCTGGCAAGCTTCATTGATTTTGCCCCGACCGTGCTGAGCCTTGCCGGCTTGCCGATTCCTCGCTATATGCAGGGCCGGGCGCTGCTCGGCGGCCAGGCCAGACCGTCGCGGAAATATGTGTTTGGGGCTTCCAGCCGGGTTGATGAAGCATACGAATGTTCTCGCTGTGTGCGCGATGAGCGTTACAAGTACATCCGTAATTATCTGCCGCATCTGCCTTATATCCAGCGGAGCGAGTATCCGGACAGGGCGGAAATTATGCAGGAGCTGCGTCGGGCCGTCGCCGAAGAGGAGCTAACGCCGGCTCAGAAGCTGCTCTGGGCTCCGACCAAGCCGGTAGAGGAACTATACGATACCCTGGCAGATCCGCATGAAATGATCAATCTGGCGAACTGGTCTGAGTACCGCCGGATTCTTCAGAGGCTGCGCAGTGTGCTTCATACGTGGATGCTTCAGACGCGTGACACAGGTTTGTTGCCGGAGGCGGAAATGCATATTCGGGCCGATGGTTCGACGCCTTACACTATAGCTCGGGATTCACGCAAATATCCTCAACGGCGTATCCTTGCCGCCGCCGACCTTGTGGGCGGCCGGCCGGATAACATTCCAAAGCTTATCAGGCTGCTCGGCGATTCGGACGGCGTCGTGCGTTATTGGGCCGTTATAGCGCTGGATGCGCTTGGCCAACGGGCCGCCCCGGCTGCCGAGGCGCTTCAGGGTGTGCTCGAAGATACCAGTCCGAACGTTCGATTTGCGGCCGCGGGAGTTTTGTGCCGGATGGATTTATGCGATAAGGCGCTGCCTGTCCTCGCTGATGGACTGACGGAAGAGCGGGAAGAAACGGTGTTATATGCGGCCAGGGAGATTCAGCGCATCGGCGCTGCTGCGATTCCAATCGTCGAGCAAATCCGCGAGGCCCGCGCCAGGTGCAAAACGCCCGACGGCAGTTATAAAAACAACAATCATGCGATGTTCATCGACTGGGCGCTGAAATATGCTCTGGAGAACTGCTCGCAGGAAAACCGATAAACCTCAGTTAGGGTTACCATTTTGCTGTCTTTTCGCAAAATTGGGTACATGACAAATGGAGTGACAATGCCGGACGACGAAAAAGCAAGTGGTTCGTATGTGGCGCGTGTTTGTGTTGTGGCGGCCCTGGGCGGTCTTTTGTTCGGCTACGATACGGGCGTGATCGCAGGGGCAATCGGTTTTCTGGAAACACATTTCAATCTTGACCCGAGCTTTCAGAAGGGCTGGGTGGCGGCCAGTGCGTTGATCGGCTGCACGATCGGTGTTTCTCTCGCCGGATTATTAAGCGACTGGCTGGGCAGAAAAAGGACTCTCGTCGTCGCGGCGATTCTGTTCTTCGTTTCGGCGGTCGCCACGGCGCTGCCGAAGAACGTCACCATGTTCGTTATTTTCAGAATCATAGGCGGCGTTGGAGTCGGCGCCGCGTCGATCACCTCGCCGATGTATATCGCCGAGATTTCGCCCGCCCGTATCCGGGGGCGAATGGTCTCGGTGAATCAGTTTGCAATCGTCACGGGCTTTCTCGTTGTGTATCTCGTGAATTATTTTATCGCCCTGCAGGGTACGGATGCCTGGAATGTTGCGTACGGCTGGCGATGGATGTTCGGCTCCGAAGCGCTGCCGGCACTGCTGCTGTTGGTGCTGCTTTTCTTTGTGCCCGAAAGCCCTCGCTGGCTGACGAAATACGGCAGGCATGAAAAGGCCCTGGCGGTGCTTTCACGAGTGGGCGATCCGGAACAAGCTCAGCGGGAGTTAGAGTCCATAAAGGATGCTATCGCCCGCGAGAGCGGCTCGCTGGCCCAGTTGCTCAGGCCGGGGATGAGAATCGTGCTCGTTATCGGGATTGTGCTGGCCGTCCTGCAGCAGGTGACGGGCATTAATGTCTTTTTGTATTTCGGGGCCGAGATTTTCAAGAAGATGGGCTCGGGCACGAACGCCGCCCTGCTCAAGGAGGTTATCGTCGGGGCGGTGAATCTGACTTTTACGGTAATTGCCATCTGGACGGTGGATCGTCTCGGGCGTAAACCTCTGATGCTGGTCGGCTCGGCGGGGATGGGAATCTGCCTTGCGGCGATGGGCTTTGCCGGGTACCTGCAGCATACGACGGGCATGTGGCTGCTGGTTTTTATTCTCGGGTATATCGCCTGCTTCGCGCTGTCGGTCGGGCCGGTGACGTGGGTGATTCTTTCGGAGATATTCCCGACGCGGATTCGCGGGCGTGCTATGGGTGTCGCAACGGTTTTTCTTTGGCTGGCGAACTATATCGTAACGCAGACTTTCACGATGATGGACGAGAATCCCTGGCTTATCGAGAAGTTTCATCGAGGTTTTCCGTTTTGGGTTTACGGCGTTTTTTGCATTTGCCTGCTGGTCTTCATCTGGCGATTCGTGCCGGAGACCAAAGGCAAAACCCTGGAAGAGATAGAAAGATACTGGATGAGATAATGATAGAACGATTTAGTCTTGTGGGAGTGCAATGAGTTTTCCGCAGCATTTGAACATTCAAAGTCATAAGATAAATATCGCGGCCCGCTACGCCGAGACGGATAAGGGTGGCGTTGTTCATCACAGCGTTTACCCGGTGTGGTTCGAGATGGGCAGGACGGAACTTTTGCGGGCTAACGGTGTGGCGTACAAAGACCTTGAAGCGGCCGGCGTGTTATTTGTCGTTGCCCGATTGAATATCAAGTTTCGCCGGCCTGCACAATACGACGAGCAGCTCCTTCTGGAGACAACCTGCTCGGCGGTTACCGCCGCCAAGGTCGAGCATGTCTATAAGCTGACTCGCAGCAGCGATGGTGTGATCCTGGCCGAGGGCGGAAGCGTTCTGGCCTGCGTAAATAGCAAGGGCAAGGTAAGGCGCGTGCCCGAATTTATGTATCCGGAGCAAGGATAATAACCCAAACTGACCGTTTGAGTTAGTAAGGTTTAAATTTCAGTTTTCTTCATTTCAAATTGACAAACATCCTTTGATAAACGACAATCATTTCATGACTTCCGAGAAAAAAGAATATTGCGGTCTGTTCGGCATATACGGCGACGTCGAGGCGGTCCAAAAGACGTACTTTGGTTTGCACAGCCTTCAGCACCGCGGCCAGGAATCTGCCGGGATCGCATCGAGCGACGGCAAGATTCTGCATTGCTATACCGGTATGGGTACGGTCCGGCGGGTTTTCCGCGGCGGCAAGAATGTTTTTAAGAGATTACCCGGCCGGGTTGCTATCGGGCACGTGTGGTATTCGACCACCGGCTCCAGCAGGGCGGTCAACTGCCAGCCGCTTTTGGCCGAGTACTCCCGCGGGCAGGTGGCGGTGGCACATAACGGCAACCTTATCAACGCCGCGATGCTGCGGGCCGAATACGAGGCGTACGGCAGCATTTTCAAATCCACCGCAGATACCGAGATCATAACACATCTTCTGGCAAAGCCGACGCATGTGAGTCATCCCGATTCTTTGGTGCATGTGCTGAACCACCTGCAGGGTGCGTACAGTTTGCTGTTTCTTTTCGCCGACCATATCGAGGCGGCGCGGGACCCGTTTGGGATCAGGCCTTTGTGCATCGGGCAAATTCCCGCCGAGGATAGCGAAAAGCGCGATGCGTATGTCGTTGCGAGCGAGACGTGCGCCCTCGATGCCGTCGGGGCGAATTTCGTTCGAGAAATCGAGCCTGGCGAAATCGTTCGACTTGATGAAAACGGAATCTCCAGCAGGTTTTTCGTGACGCCGGGCACTGTCACGCCGGCCCACTGTATTTTCGAGCATATCTATTTTGCAAAGCAGAACAGTACTTTTTTCGGCGAGAATGTGCACGAGTACAGAAAGAAGGTTGGCAGGCAGCTTGCGTCCGAGCACCCTGTTGACGCCGACGTGGTAATTCCCGTGCCCGACTCGGGTACCTCGGCGGCGATAGGGTATGCCGAGAAGAGCGGGATACCGTTCGATATGGGACTGGTCAGAAGCCACTATGTTGGACGGACTTTCATCTCGCCGGACCAGAAACTAAGAGAACTCGAGGTGAAACTCAAGCTGGCGGTTGTAAATGAAGTTGTCGCCGGCAAACGCATCGTCGTGGTGGACGATTCGATTGTTCGCGGCACGACGACTCGGGGCAAGATAAGAACGTTGCGGCTGGCCGGGGCTAAAGAAATCCACATGCGGGTGAGCTGCCCGCCGATCAGGTTCCCCTGTTTTTACGGCGTAGATTTCCCGACCAAGGAAGAGCTGCTGGCGAATAACAGGGATTTGGAGCAAATAAAGCATTTTCTCGAAGTTGACAGCGTTGGTTATATTTCGCTGGAGGGAATGCTGTCCTGTGCGGCTTTGCCGGCGGAGAACTACTGTACCGCCTGCTGGAGCGGCGAATATCGAATACCGATCGACGTGGCGGTCAACAAGTTCACGATGGAACGGTATCAGATGAATATGTTTGACGAAATAGACACAGATTAAATTTCTGTTCCGATTGATAATCGGAAATTGAATGGTTTTGTAGCCATGAGCAAATATATCAGCTACGAAGAATCCGGGGTTAATATTGACGCCAACGACCAGATGGTTGGGAGGATTCAATCGGCCGTCGCCGGCACATTCGGGCCGCGGGTAATTCAATCGCATAACGCCTTCGCGGGGATGTTCCGGCTCGACTACGATGAGAAACTCTTTAAGAGAAATTATAAGAATCCGGTCCTGGTAGCCTGCACCGACGGCGTTGGCAGCAAGGTCCAGTTGGCCGGCCGGATAAAGAAGTTCGATACCGTCGGCATCGATCTGGTCGCGATGAGCGTCAATGACATGCTCGTGCAGGGCGCCGAGCCGTTATTCTTTCTGGACTATTTAGCGGTTCACAAGCTTGAGCCGAAAATCGTTGCCGAGCTTGTAAAAGGTGTCGCGGCCGGCTGTAAGGCGGCGGATTGCGCGCTGATAGGCGGAGAAACCGCTGAGATGCCCGATACGTACGCCCCGGGTGACTTCGATATGGCCGGCTTCGCGGTCGGAGTCGTCGAGCGAAGAAAAATAATCACGGGCGAAATCATCAGGAGAGGTGATGTGATTCTCGGCCTTGCCTCCAGCGGATTGCACAGTAACGGCTATACGCTCGTTCGCAATATCTGTTTTGAGCGAGCAAAGCGCAAAATGACCGATATGCCCGCCGAGCTCGGCGGCGCTGTGCTGGGCGATGTTTTACTGGAACCGACGCGGATATATGTTCGGCCGATTGTAAAACTGTTGTCGCAGTACAAAGTCAAACGAATCATCCACGGGATGGCTCACATTACCGGCGGCGGCCTGACGGGCAACATTCCGAGAGTGCTGCCGAAGGACTGCAACGCCGTCATAAAAAAATCGAGCTGGCCCAGGCATAAGATTTTTACGTTTCTGCAGAATACAGGTCCCGTCGAAGAAGAACAAATGTACCGGGTTTTTAATATGGGGATAGGATTTGTGCTGATAGTGGCTGAGGATTTCGCCAATTCGATCGCCGCCAAGCTGAAGCGGTACGGCGAGCAGGTTTACAGTATAGGCAGAGTAACCACGGGAACCGGTAGAGTGGTTCTGAAATGAATAGGAACTACACAAGGTTTGCCTTAGCCGCGGTATTATATACCGCCTTCGCTGTTTATCTGTATCGGCCGTATTTTAGAGGTTTCACTTCTCTGCGAATGCAGGATTTGTTCGTTGCTAATGTCTGTATAGCTTCTCTTGGTTGTTATGTGCTCAGCCGCCGCTGGATAGCCGGATTCGCGGAATCGTTTTTTGCCGGAGCTATTTACGGCTTCGGGCCGTTTATACTTGGCCTGGCTAAATTTCATCCGACGGCGGGATTCTTGGTTGCGTCTATTCCGTGGCTGTTCTGCCCGGCGGTCTTTGGTCCCGAAGGCAGATGGCGGCTGTTCCGCGTGCCTTTATCATTGCTGCCTTTTTTGGTGATCGTGCTGTTCTTCCAGATCGGCGCTCGCTTCGGCTTATATCCGATTCCGATAAACCTCAAGCTCCGCGGCGGCGAGACGGCCGGCCTGCTGGCCCTGCTGGTTGCCGCTAAACGCAATATGATCTTGGTCGGCTTTTATCATATTCCGGTCGCGCCGTTGGTTATGGGCTTATCCATGCTCCTTGCGCCGCTGGAAGGTCTGCGAAAGGGCGGAATTCTGCAGAGGGGAAGATTTCTCAAGGGGCTGGCGGCTCGGCGATTAGGCATCATAGCGATTTTTATTGTCGCTACGATCCTGGCCTTCTGCGATTCTTTCCTGGAAATAAGTCCTGTTGTCTGGCTTGCCGTCAGTGTTTTATGCCTGGCGGTACTTATCGGCGCGGGGATGCAGGGGCTGATTTCCGCCGGCTATTTCGATCGGAAGTGGATTTTATTCGCGGCCATAGTTATGGGCGCTGCCGCTATCGTAACATTGCTGCTGGCGACGAAATACTTCCAGATTTTCGCAGGGCTGGGCTCGGGATACGCAAGGCTTTTAACCGAAGAGGCAAAAATGTACATTCTCGGCGCAATTACCGTTGCGATTTTCTTCTTTATGACTCGCGTGAAATTGCAGATACATCCGCTGAAGGTCGGCTTGCTCTGTATAACCATGGGCCTGGATATATTTCTCGGCGCCAGGTTCGTTGTCGATACGATCCTGTAAAGCATTGAAGATTTCCGATTGCAGATTTGTTAAATCGAAAATCATAAATCATAAATTTCTTCAGAAGGTTTCTCGCTCGACTTTTCCGAGAAAGAACCGGCCGTCGTTTCGCATAAAATCGACAATCGAATCGAACTGCTTATTGATGAAGCGTGAATCGTTGCCGACGATTGAAATACCGATGACCGCGATAGTCTTACTGTCCTGATGGTCAACTTCCGAGATAGAGATATTGAATCTGCTCTTGAGCCGGCCGATCAGGCTCTTGACAATGCTCCGCTTGCCCTTGAGAGACGTTATCCCATGCAGAGATAAATGTGCTGTCATCACGCCGACAATCATACTCGTTTAAAGATACACGATAAAAAATGTCTCGTCAAGCCCTGATGGCCCGAATAGGTCGGAGCCAAAGCAATTAAGCATTCCTGTTACGCGATATTTCAATTGGCAGAAGTGGCTCGGCTTTTTGGCGTTTTTTGCGAGACAACCTGCTGGGGCCGCCGGAAAATTTTTGCAATCTCAGTGAGATTGTGATATTATCAGACTTCAGTTGTACAGGAGCCGCGCTTATGAATTCAAATGGGAAATCCCGGCCTGCTCAAAGGAAAGGCTAAAATAATGCGTGAAAGAGATGGGTTTACATTAATCGAGCTTCTGGTGGTTATTGCTATTATCGCGATGCCAAGATTCGCTGCTGTCCAATGGCGACAAAGATCAAAAATCCGATCTATCCGCCCGGTGGCACCGGCACACTTGGCGTAGGCGGTGACGCATTCACATCCTGGGGCAAGATCGGCGTGACCGGCTCTCGGCCGGACGGTGTGTACGAGCCCGCCGGTACGTGGGGCAGCTATGGGAAGACCATTGGGTTTATGTCGCCGCCCAGGATCCGCTTTACGGCCAGGCCGCCAGGTACTACTGGGGTACGGTCAACGTAAAAAATAACGCTTCAATTCCCCTTTTTCTGGATTGCTGGTTCTGGTGTGGCGGGCCGGAAAACGACGATATCCCTCCAAGCTATGACGGCGAGCGGTTCGACGGCCACACGAATTCCATGAACCGGTTCTGCATCAACCGGCACGGTCAGGGTATTAACGGCATCTTTTTGGACTATTCGGCCAGGAAAATCTGGCTCAAAGAATTGTGGCGTTTACGATGGGCCAAAAACTTCAGCCTGACAGCACTGCTGCCCAACTGGGAGACCGAAGCACCCTGGATGGCACACTTCAAGGGACCTTAACGATCAGTTGTCGCCAAATGTTTGAAGAGTACAGGAACTACAAACAAGTGTCTGGTGTCGTAGCTGATACACTTTATGAAGCAGCCCTCACGTTGTTTCACTTCGAACGTTTAGTTGGAAAATACAACTCAAGATTAATCAATTTGCACCGGATAAATCGTTACCTTGTTCTGATATATTTCCGGCGGCAGCATATACGGCTCCGGATTGGTTAGTCTTTCCTCAAATTCCTTTGCTTGCTTTTCAGCGTTTTCGAGGTTGGCTTTCAATTTAAACATTTCATCTTTCAAATTTTTCCATCGGATAAATAATTCTACGAAGGTTTTATCTCGGTTGCGAATCTTAGTAGCAGCCTGTTTTCTGGCTTCCACACTTTTTAGTTCGATTGTCTGTTCTACAAACATTTGTTCCAGCTTCAAGAGCATTCCGTCGGGCAATTTCCTGCGCCGGTCGATAGCCTGCATGTCTTGAGGGGTTTTGCGATATTCATGGAGTATGGCCATCTTTTCCCGTATTCCTGCAAGGTCTATTTCGAGTATATCCAGCATCTTATCCATCTCGAGCATGGTCTCTTTGGCTGTTTTGTATGCCTCGTCGTCGGAGAGCGAGAAATAGCGGGTTTTCTTGATTTCCATGTATTTTGGTTCCATCTCGTCGGCTTGTTTCTGTTTTTCCGGCAGGACCTTATTAATTTCGATTATCTCCTTCTTTCTGTCTTTTACATATTGTTCGTACTCCTGTCTTCTCGCATTAATTTCGTTCTCATGAATCTCTAAATAAGCCTGGGCCATCTTTTTAGCGTCCTCCTGGCTTACCGCGTAAAGTAAGACCGTGTCGTGGTTCTTAATTGCATCGATCCCCCACCAGGTAATAGCGTCCGAAGCCGTAATGAACTCTTGCTGCTGCTCAGATAAGGATTGCCCTGCAGCGGTCTTTAAGATTTGTAATATTCCCGGATAACCAGATGGCATATCAACGTGTGGTCGTCTTATATGGAATATTGCCACGTGTGTGGGCTTAACAGGACCTTGCCCGGATTTATCCGGATGGGTGCCACGCCATAGCTGCGGCCTGTTGGGGTCGATTTCGAATTGCAGTTTCATTTCGTATTTGCCAGACCCGGCAAACAGTAAGGGTGGCAACATGCTGACCGAAATTAAGGTTAATACGACTTGTTTTTTCAAGCTGATCATTTTTAAATCTCCTTTCTATGGATTATCTAATTCGCAATTTGGCTTTAGCTGCTGCGGCTGTCTCCGGATATGTCTCAACAATATGCCGGTATTGCTGTTTTACGATAGCTTCGGCATTTGGATTGTCACTGAGCAGCTCCGCTGCTGCTAATAATCGAGCGGCACTGCCCGATTCGGTTATCTTACGTTCAATCTCTGCAAATGCTAGTTCACTCTCTTTTGGCCTTACAAGTGTACGCCATACAACAGAAGCCGTTGCCACTAACAAAATGCTTGCTGCAATTGTGGCGTATCGAAGCCAGAGGATTTTCCGGTTTCTGACGGCGGTAATACGAATTTTCTCTATTTCAGTATGGGCATCGGCCCAGATTACACCGGCAAGCTCAAGAGATTTTTGCAATCCATCAAGCATATTCCGGCAGTGCTCGCATTGGGCTAAATGCTCAGCCACCATACTCGAATCTCTCGGTGATAACTGACCGTCGAGATAATCTACGAGCATTTCTTCAATATTTTTACAGGAATTTTCCATTACGGTTCGACACCTCGTTCTATTAATCCTTTTGCAAGAATCATTCTCGCCTCTCGCAGGCGACTTCTTACTGTAGATGGGCTTATAGCCAATACTTCGCCGACCTCTTTCGAATTCATGTCGCAGAAGTACCGCAATACCATTGGTGCCAGCAGCAGATCATCCAGTTTTTGCAAACTCTCACGCACAATTTCAAGCTCCTCGGCGACAATTACATTTTCGACTGGTGCCTTTGAGGCTGTTTTGGATTCCAGCCTTCGTTTCAGTATTTCAACGGCATGCCTTCTGAAAGTTCGCCGGCGCCGGTGTTCCATCAGGCATCGGTTAACGGTGACCTTTATCAGCCACCTAACGTTGTCCTCCCGGCTCGGAAGGGCGGTTCGTGAACCGCTTTTTTGCTGCTTGAGCGCCCGAATGGAGACATCCTGCAGGACGTCTTCGCCATCCGAAGCACTCAATCCCATGCTGGCGATAATCCGCTTGAGGCGCCCGAACTCCGCTGAGAATACATCCATCAAGCTCGATTCTGATAACATTTCGCCGGCTGTATGATTTATTTCTATTTTTAAATCCGCACTTATCTGGTCCACTTTTCTGTGTCCGATCCGGGATTGCGAATGCCCATCCATTAGTATAATGCTTGAAAGCAGCGAAGTGTTGGTGAAAAAATGAAATTTTTGTCGCGGGACGTGTCGAGGGCGTCCCGCCCTCGAATCGCGGGCAGGATGCCCGCGACACATAGAAGCCCGCGACGCTATGGATGTCTTCAACACGTTATTATTCGGTTCGTCGATGCCTGAGTCTGTCGAGCGCCACGGCGATAACGATAATCGCGCCGGTAATAATTTCCTGTACCCAGTTGGGATAGCCCCTCTGCGTGCAGCCGGAGGCGATGACGGTCATAATCAAAGCTCCGACGATGGTTCCGAGTATCGAGCCTTCTCCGCCGGCCAGGCTTCCGCCGCCGATGACTACGGCGGCGATTACGTTTAGTTCCAGTCCCACGGCCACTGTCGGGTCGCCGACGGTCAGTCTGGAGAACTGCATCAGCCCGGCCAGTCCGGCGAAGGCCCCGCACAGGGTATAGACGAGCACCTTGACCCGCTCGACCGCCACGCCGCACAGACGCGCCGTCTGCTCGTTCGAGCCGATTGCAAATGTGTGCCGGCCAAGACGGGTATATCGCAGCAGGGCGGCCATGCCTATCGCCAGGAAGATCATTATCCATACGCCTGGCGGCAGGAGCATCCAGCTTCGTTCGGCCGGCACGGATGCAAGAAGCTCATCGAGCCATGCCAGCCGGGCCGGATCCACGTCGATTTTCTGCTCGGCGCCGATGCCCTTTGCCGCTCCGCGGACCACCAGCATCATCCCGAGAGTGACAATGAACGGTACGACCCGCAGACGGGTTATCAAAACGCCGCTGAGAAGCCCGAATAACGACGCAGCAACCACGCCACCGACGGCCGCGGTCAAAGGGCCGGCTCCGGTGCTCTTCAGAAGCCAGGCGATTACGACCGTGCTTAAGGCGACGATCGAGCCTACGGACAGATCTATCCCGCCGGAGATTATCACAAGCGTCATTCCCAAAGCCGCTATGCCGACAATGGTTGTTTGCCGGGCGATCATTTCCATGTTCCGCGCAGTCGCGAAGCTGGACGGAGCAATCAGCACGAATAATTCGAACACTACGAACAAGGCTATGACGGGGCTGAGCGTGTTGAGTAAGCGAAGAAAGTTATATTTCGTCAATTTGGTTTTCATAGCTTATCGTCCATTTGTAGGGTGTGCAGCTTGTCTTTTAGCTGCACACGCTGAAACAGGCGCTCGGAACCGCGTGTGCAAAAAAAACGTTTGCACACCCTACGCAAAATCCCGAGCGGAGTGAAGGATCTAAATCCTAACAATTCATCAGCTTGTTCCAAACCAAGATTCTTCACTTCGTTCAGTCAATAGAAAATAGTAAATAGTAAATCGTAAATTACTTACCGGTTGCCTCTAACATAAGATCGTGCTCGTTTACTTCGTCGATTCGGTATGTCGGGCCGAGCTTGCCACGGCACATAACCGCCACCCGGTCGCACACGCCCATCAGCTCGGGCAAGTAGCTGCTGACTATTAGCACCGCCTTGGGCTGATCGTGTCGAGGGTGTCTCGCCCTCGAATTGCGTGCGGAGCCTGCCCCGAGCTTGTCGAGGTCATGCCCGCGACTCCCGGTCGCCAGAGCATTTATGAGCTGATAAACCAGCGCCTTGGCCGCCACGTCGATACCTCGCGTAGGCTCGTCCAGTAGAAGTATATCGACGTCGTGCTGGAGCAATCTCGCCAGCGCCACTTTCTGCTGGTTGCCGCCGGAGAGGGACGAAACGGCTTGTCGCGGCCCCCGGCAGCGGATATCCATCTTTTCCAGCCATTGCTTTGTCTCTTTGTCCTGACGGCCCGGCAAAACTAAACCCAGCGGACCGAAACCCTTCAGTTTGGAAAGTGTGACGTTGTCGGCCACGCTCAAAGACAGGGCCAGTCCTTCTTGCTTGCGGTCCTCGCTCAAAAGGCCGGCCCCCTGCATCCAGCGCCGGCGCGGCGAGGCCGGGCCCGTATAGACGCCCAGTTTAATCCGGCCTTTGCGGACCGGCTCCAAGCCGAACAGGCTCCGCAGCAGTTCCGTTCGTCCTGCGCCTACAAGCCCGGCGATTCCCAGGACTTGCCCTCGGCGTAATGTCAGGCTCGCCGATTTCGGCTTATCCGGGCCGGCCAGATCTTCAACCTCCAGCACGACTTCGCCCGCCCGGCGTTCAGAGCGGGGATAAAGCTCTTCGACCTGCCTGCCGACCATCAGCGAGACGATCTCGTCGGTGGATATTGCCGCCACGTCATTGCTGCCGACTACTCTTCCATCGCGCAGAACAGTCACCCTGTCGGCGACGCGTTTGACCTCTTCGATAAAATGCGAGATATAAACAATGGCCTTGCCCTGTGCCTGGAGCCGCTTTATTATTTCGAATAATCGCTCGACGTCCTGCCGGGTCAGGCTGCTGGTCGGCTCGTCCAGTACCAAAACGTCACAGCCGATTGCCAGAGCCCTGGCAATTTCCACTAACTGCTGCGAACCGACCGACAATCTGCTGACGCGTGCGTCCGGCGTCAATTCCGGATTGTCGAATTCCTTAATTACTTCGACGGCTCGCTGACGGACCTGTTTCCAGAGCACTACGCCCAGCTTTGACGGCTCCATCCCCAGCATGATATTTTCCTGGACGCTCATGTGGGGCGTCAGCGACAGTTCCTGATAGATCATGGCCACGCCGGCCCGGCGGGCTTCGAGTGGATTGCCCGGCCGATACGGCTTATTGTCCAGCCACATTTTGCCGGAATCGGTCTTGATAGCTCCCGAGCAGACCTTCATCAGTGTGCTTTTACCCGCCCCGTTCTCACCTACCAGCGCGAGCACCTCGCCCGAGGCGACCTCGATGCTCACATCTTGAAGCGCAATTGTCGCCCCGAATCGCTTGGAAACTCCCTGCATCTGCAGCCGGATCGCCGGTTGCTGTGGGTCTATTCGTTCAGCCATTTCTTGAAATCCGGCTCCAAAAGATTCTTCATCTTCGGATCGTCCATGTTTTCCGGAGTGGCCACCGCCGAACCGGTGTCAATTTGCTTTTCGACCTTCCGGTTCTGCAGGTGCGCCACGAGCGTTTTGACACCCAGGTAGCCCATATTGATCGGATCTTGTAGTACCAGTCCGTGGATATGGCCGTTTCGCAGTCCCTGGACCAGCCTTTCGGAGCTGTCGAAGCCGACGTATTTGACTTTGCCCGCCAGATTGCTGTCTTCGAGCGCCCGCAGCATTGCGAACGCCGTCGATTCGTTCGGGCAGAAGATGCCGTCGATGCTAAGCCCGCCGTCGGCAGTCCGCAGCGGCGCCAGCAGATTCTCGCTGGCCTGGTATGCGCTCTCGGTGGTAGCCCCGCCGTACTGGCTGGCGCTGAGAACCTCGATGTCCGGATATTTCTCTTTTAGCACGTCCAGGAAGCCCTGCTCGCGGTTCATCGTGCTGGCCGAGCCTTCCTGGTATCGCAGCATTATGACCTTGCCTTTGCCGTCGAGGATTTCGGCTAAGCGCTGGCCGCCCTTTCTGCCGCCGACGTAGTTGTCCGTTGCGACAAAACTGGTGTAATCGTCGCTGTTGAGCCCGCTGTCGATAATAACGACGGGGATGCCGTTGTCAACGGCGTCTTTTACCGGCATCCGCAGGGCCGCATCATCCAGCGGCGCCAGCACGATTCCGGTGACCCCTCGCGTGACGAAGCTCTCCACGACCCGGATTTGCGATTCCCTGTCGTCTTCCTTGAGCGGCCCCTTCCAGATGACCTCAACGTTCACGCCGGCCGCCTTCAATTCCTCCTGGGCTTTGATTGCCCCGGCATGAATCGACTTCCAGAAAATATGTGTGGTCCCTTTCGGAATCACGGCGATTCGGTATATATCGTCGCTTTCATCTGCTTTCTGCTTGCAGCCGGCTGATGCGAAAACAACAGCCAGAGCGACAAGAACGATTGCTGTTATGACCTTTTTCATAATTATGGCTCCCTGAAATTCGATTTTGCAGACAATTATAAAGATTCAACAACGGATCGTCAATTAAGTATATATCGCGATGATTCATTTCTTGAAAGATTTCGGTTGTAAGGAATGAATTGATAGTTAATTGCGGCGTGGCTTTTTTAATTCATCGAACAGCGGACAGATACGTGCTCAATGCTCTCATATTATTGATAAAAGTTCGACAGTTTATTACTCTATTTGTAGAATCATCCTGCTCATCGTTTCTCATTCGGCCGTCTTCCACCCAGCGGCCTTGCTCGTCAAGGCGGTCGATAATAGATTTTGTTCGAGCCGTCATGCTTGGGCTCAAGCGCGGTCGTGAAACCTTCTTTGGCCGCTTCAGCTCGACCGGATTCATTGTCCGCAGACGCTCATACTCCCGGGCAATGCTCTCAATCCCATAAGAGCTCTTGAAGGCATAGTGGGTTGGCATATCGGCATCGCTATAGGTCAGCTTATAGTCATCTCTGGTGAAGTAGAGTGGTTTGTTGGTCTTCAACTCATAGAACCGGGCCAGGCGACCGTCGGGTAGCCGGGACCGGCGCAGGTACTCCAAGGCCCGAGGCAGCGGTTCAAGATACTTCTTCTTGCCGGTCGCACGGTAGAGCACCAGCAATGTCCTCATAGCTCCTTGTGACTCACCGCCTGTGACAGCGGGAGGCTCAAACTTGCGGGCCCAGGACGGGTGCATGTCTGCGTCGTATTGTTGCGCCCACGCAGGCTGGGGTTCGGGCATCTGGGCCAGCCGAATGAAATCTCCGGCCTTTTCCGCGGCAGCCCGGTATTTCGCATCATTATAGATATCAAATGCTTCCAGCATAGCGGCGATTGTATCGGCAATGGTGTTATCGTTAAAAGTATAGAAACTTTTATAGTCCCGGTCCGGAAAGGTCCACGACCACGAGTCCGGATAGCCGGCCTTTTTCACTGGAAACTCGTCAGGATCGGGGGCGGCGCTGAACCGTTGCGGCCAGGCGCCGTTGGGATATTGGGCTTTCAGTAGTCTCGAAAGAGCAAACTCAACGGCCTCATGGATTTTTTCATCCTCGAAATCCAGCGCCCGATCTACCCGCATCAGCAATCGAACCGCCGATTGTGTGTTGTTATCATCCAGAGTGCTGACATTTCGGCCCCCTTCCCTGTCGGGCTCAACCCGATAGGCATAACGCTGTCGCCGTTTGGGATCAAACTCGATACGGTAGTCCCAGCCGCCTGAGCGCAGTTGCCCTCTGACAAGAGCGTATGCGACATCTCGGGCGGCATCGAGATAGTATGAATCACCGGTGGCTTCATAGGCGATAAGATAGACCATTCCCACGGAAGGTGTGCCCGGAGGTTGGACCCAGACCATTGTATCGGTTGCTTTGCCTTCACCCTCCCGGCGGGACAGATCCTCGCTGTAACGCCACAAATAACCGCCCTCGGTGGATACCTTTGTGCGGAAAAAGTCGGCTGCTCGGCGCATAGCGTTTGCGGCTTGGTCTTTAAGTGCGGCCTCGCCGGCATGTACGGAAAGGGGAAACAGGCCCATAATTGCTACACCAACGGAGATAAACATTCGATACATAATAATTGTTACTCCTGTAATAAATCAATCCTCAACAAGGTCGGCACGCCTTTGCGTTCGTCCGAAGCTCGATAGTAAACAGTATATCCGGTTTGCCGCCTGTTACAAGCCTTCGGTCTTCAAATCTAATCTGAGCGGGAGCGTAATTTTAATAAGAGTTTTGAGTAAAATCAAAAATTCCTGATGAGCTTTGTTGACAGACTTCTGTTTTCCGGTTAAGATAAGTGCCCAGTTGGAATTTCGTAGCCGTACAAGCATCGCGGCGATTGGGATCCCTGAATGCGTATAACTTGCCCGGCAAAGAGACTTTGTACAATAAAGGTTGAACGAAAATGAAGGTTATTGCTGTAATACCGGCTCGTTTACGCTCCACCCGGTTCGCCGATAAAGTTCTCGCCAAAGATACGGGAAAATTCCTAATCCAGCACACTTACGAGCGGGCCTGCATGGCGAAACTGCCGGAGAAGGTAATCATCGCGGCCGACGACGAAAAAGTCGCCGCTGCAGCGAAAACTTTCGGCGCCGATTGTTTCCTGACTTCGCCCGACCATCAGAGCGGTACCGACCGCATCGCCGAGGCCGTCGCTGATATGGATGTTGAAATTATCGTGAACCTCCAGGGCGATGAGCCGGAAATCGATCCGGCCAATATCGACTATCTCGCTAAAATGCTCATGGACAATCCCGATTGCCCGATGGCTACACTCGCGGCGGAATTTCAGACTGCCGGCCAGGTTTCCGATCCTAACATCGTTAAAGTAATAATTGGCCGCAACAATAAGGCGATTTACTTTTCGCGCTGGCCGATTCCCTATGACAGAGAAAACTCCGGCGTCGGAAACGTAAAACAATACCTGCGGCACATTGGAATTTACGCCTATCGCAAAAAATTCCTGCTGGAAATAACCGCTCTGCCGCAGACGCCGCTGGAAAAAACAGAAAAACTCGAACAGTTGCGAGCCATCGAAAACGGCTACAGTATTTTAGTAGGAAAAGTAAAACACACCTGCGACGGCATCGACACCCCCGAGCAATACGCCGAATTCGTCAAGCGCTATAAAGAGAGGGAAGAGCCATGAGGAACAGAATGAAAACAAATTTGTATTCATTTCTGTCGGAGTGTTGTCCTGGTCGAAACAGAGATCGCTTCATGCCTCAGGGTTTTTCTTTAGTGCATGTACTCTTAATAATTTTCCTTATTGTTCTTGTTGTTAGTATTATCCTACCGTCGATTCCTGACCGGCACAAATCGTACGCTTATGTTGTAAAGCAAAGGTACCAATTTAAGAGCATCGAAACCGCACTTGAGCTTTTCAAAAGCGAGTTTAATGGTTACCCGTCATCCAGTGCACTGGACGAAAATGGCAAACCCTATTGTGGTGCGATGAAGCTTGGTGAAGCGATGATGGGCCAGGATTTGATGGGTTTTCATCCGGATTCGGTTTTCAGAAGTGACGGCACGGATGGCAAGGGTACGCTGCTTTATCCGGATGCGAACAATCTTCCTAAAGAAGCTTACAGCAGGAATCGTAGCGTTAGAAAGGTACGTTACCTCCCTCTCGAAAATGCCAATGCGTATTGCTTGAAAGATTTATACAAGAATGTCGACTCATTTGACGGAAATGACTATGTAATTTGCGATATTTTTAGGCGAGTTAAGCATATCCGTACCGGCAAAAAAATCGGTATGCCGATACTTTACTATAAAGCAAATACGTCCAAAACTGCTCACGATGTAAACGATCCGAACAATCCTGATAACATTTACAACTATCGGGACAACCATGCTTTGCTTGCTCTTGAAGTGCCTGGTAAGCCGGGACAAAAGCATCCGCTCTATGAGAACCCGAAGATATTCTATGAGATCACTCTGAATACGAAAATTTCCGGTTCGAGTAGACCTTACAGGGCAGGCACATATATTCTTCTTTCAGCCGGCCAGGACGGCTTGTATGGAACGAAAGACGATATAGCCAATTTCGATTTTCGTTGGAGACGTGAATAACTAAAACTAACTTAACGAACTGTCATCCCTGCGAAAGCAGGGATCCAAAAGTGCAAAAGCTCTCATGGATTCCCGCTTTCGCGGGAATGACAACTTGTGACTTTTTAATAGCAAAGAAGGGAACACATGGATAAAAACAAAGACCTTTTGGCTTCGGTAAGTGACGTTTCGACTGAGAGCGAGTTTTTCTCGCCGGTGCCTAAGGGGTATAAGAAAGGCAAATACCGCTATGTGTTTGTTGTGGGCACGGTGATGAGCGGGCTGGGCAAGGGGATATTTTCTTCGTGTCTGGCAAAGCTGATGCAGGATAAGGGCATCAAGGTCGCTCCGATTAAGCTCGAAGGCTATCTGAATATCGATTCTGGCACGCTGAATCCGTTCCGGCACGGCGAGGTTTTCGTGCTCGATGACGGCATGGAGTGCGATATGGACCTCGGCACGTACGAGAGGATGCTCGATCAGGATTTGAGCAGGGCAAATTTCGCCACGAGCGGCCAGATATTCAGCTCGATTCTCAATAAGGAACGCCACGGCGACTATCTCGGCCGGGACGTCCAGATGATTCCCCACGTCACCGGCGAGGTCAAGCTGAAACTTCGGCAACTGGCAATGGAATCCGATGCGGATATCGTTTTCGTCGAGATCGGCGGCACGGTCGGCGATTTGGAGAACGCCTATTACATCGAGGCTATGCGCGAATTAGCCTACGAAGAAGGTCCGAACAGCAGTTGCTTCGTGGCGCTTACATATATCCTGGAGCCAAAGACGCTGGGCGAGCAGAAATCGAAGGCGGCCCAGTTGGGCATCAAGCAGCTTATGCAGTGCGGCATTCAGCCTTCAATTATCGCCTGCCGGGCGGCCAGAGCCGCGACGGAAAAGGTCCGGCAGAAAATCAGCGTTTACAGCAACGTTCCCTTCGAGAGGGTTATCAGCCTGCCCGACTCGGCCAGCATTTATATGATCCCGGCGATGCTTCGCGAAGTCGGCCTGGATTTCGAGGTGGCCAGGCTGCTGAAAATCGAGGACCGAATCAATCTGCGAAACGAACGCAAGGCCTGGGCCCAGTGGTGCGATTTCTCCGACAAGATGGGCAAGATAGATTGCACCGCAACCATCGGTATCACGGGCAAGTACACATCGGTGCGCGACAGCTATGCCTCGATTATAAATGCCCTGGAGCATGCCGGTATCGCTCTGGGCTGCGACGTCAAAATAAAATGGATCGATACGACCGATGTTACCGATGAAAACGCCGCCGGGCATCTCGATGATGTTGACGGCATAATCGTACCGGGCGGCTTCGGCACTCGCGGCGCCGAGGGGAAGATCGCCTGTGTAAAATATGCGCGCGAGAATAATCTGCCGTATCTTGGAATCTGCTTCGGGTTTCAAATGGCGGTCATCGAGTTTGCGCGCAACGTCTGCGGCCTGGGCCAGGCCAACAGCACCGAGATCGAGCCGGATTGTCCCGAGCCGGTAATCGATATCCTGCCGGAGCAGAAGAAAATAGAAGGTCTCGGCGGAAACATGCGCCTCGGCGGCCGTGACATAGAAATAAAATCGGAGACGCTGGCGTGGAAACTTTTCGGCAAGGTCGATTCGGTCAGGATGCGTTTCAGGCATCGTTACGAGGTTGACCCTCGCTATATCGAGCGGTTGGAAGATGCCGGCCTGGTCTTTTCAGGCAAGGCGCCGAATCAGCCGATCCTGCAGATACTTGAGCTGCCGGGCCATCCGTATTTCTTCGGCACCCAGGCCCATCCCTGCCTGACGAGCCGGCCGCTAAAACCTCAGCCGATGTTCCTGGGACTCGTCGCCGCGGCGATGAAAAAACGCTATCCGGAGGAAAACCCGCCGGAGCGCACAGAAGCCGTCAAGAAAGCATAAAACTATCTATTGCGGCTGTTTTTGCAGTTCCTCGATTTGCTCCTTGAGTCTGGCGTTTTCATCACTAAGTTTCTTGTTCTCCGCCAGAACGGTGTCGAGAACACCTTTAACCTGGCTTCGGATGTTTTGCCGGGACCTTTGTTTCCAAATCTCCTTTTCCTTCAGGCATTCGGCAAGCAGTTGTTTTTGCTCGTCGATTTCCTCCTTGTGTTGCCCTTTGAGCTTTTCGATTTCCATGTTGCGACGTTCTAACTCTTTTCTCAGCTCTATATTCTCCGCGGCGATTGCTCTGCTCTTTTTAACGCTCGGCGGCTCGTTCTGGCCGGCGCAGCCTCCAATCAGCATTACGACACAAAATGCAATAAAAATGAACGTTTTGAAGTCCGGCCTTTTCATTTTTTATCCCTTCGAATTTAGGCTTAATTTATGACCTGATACTCGCTGTACAAAATTAGAATCCGCGCAGCTTTGTGCTCTCTCGGCGAGGCAGCCCTTGCCGGGGCAGGCGTTTGAGCACGACGTATTCGATTCCGTTTTCTTCGCAGTACTGACGTTTGACCGGCTGATCTCCGTCCTCGTTCACGGCGTACATGTCCGGCCGGATGAGGCGGATTTCGGGTTCGGCGTCGAGCCAGCCGTTGCCGGTTGAGATCATGGCCTGTTTGACATAGCGTATGGATTGAACCATATACAAACGCTGCCGTTCGTCGAACATCGGATGGCCCGGCCCTTTCAAAGCGCGGATATTTGCATCGTGCCCCACGACAACGTAAAGGTCGCCGAGTTCGGATACCTCCTCGAAGAATCGCACGTGCCCGGAATGAAACCAGTCGTAGCATCCGGTGACAAGGACCTTTTTGTTGCCGGTATCGGTATCGACTTCAATTGTCGGCAAATCGTCCAGCTCAGAATCGGAAAAGACCTTATATGTCAATCGGTGTTTCCGGCAGAATGCCTGCCTGGCGGGGGTATCGGGAGTATCGTCGCTTGCTTGCATCACACAGGTTCCCGCCGTAGCGAGTGCCTCCTCCGGCAAGACATTCGCATCGTTTATACAAACCGCCGTGACCTTGCTCACATAACGCACTGACTCCAGATGATATCGCCGTTCGGGCAAAGGAAATTTGGGAGCCTTGCCGGTTAAGGTATTAATCGCGGTGTCGTCCCACAGGTAGATATGGACCGGGCCCAATCGGCTCGCCTCGTGCAGCAGGCGTATATGCTGGCAGCGCATGTCGTCAAATGGCGCACAGAGCACTATTTCGGATGGCCCCTTAGTGTTCATGCGTTCTGCGTCCTTACTTTTACCTTCAAGCCGCCGGGGACCGTTGTTTGTGATGCGACATACATATAGCCGCCGCCGCAGCCGGAGAACATTGCGCCGGTATAGTTTTCCTGATAGAATCTCAGCAGGGCCTTGAGATCCAGCTTTATAGTCGTATGCTCGACCACGTCCGGCAGAATCGTCTCCCAGCAGAGCATACATTCGTTAAAAGATTTCCCGAGGCCGTTCAGGTCCTTACCGATAATAGCATCGAAGCAGTCCCGACCGGATTTGCCGAGCCGGGCCACCCACTGCGGCTCGAAGTTTTTTCGTCCCAGCGGATTGTATCCGTCCGGGCGCTGGTTCATCGGCACCAGATAGAGAACCGAGCTGAGCCAGGCGGCTATGTCCGGGTCATTGTTGAATTCGATATGCCGGGGGAAGTAACCGTCCTCGTACTCAATGTCGTAGTCCAGCCGGTTGATGCCGGGATATATCAGGCCGATCATGTCCTGGGAACCCGAGACTTCGGTTTTGCCTTCGTTTTCGACGCGGTAGAGTTCCCTGACCAGCTCGGCTTTGTCGCGATCCGGTATTTCTCCGTTCCATATCTCTGTAGCTATCTTGCGCGTGCTGGAGCAGATGCCGCTGCGGTCCATGAAACGGAACTGGGTCACTACCTGTACCGTGACCATCGAGCCGGGTGCGGAGGGATTGTGCTTCGAGACGTAGGGCTGGTCAATCCATCCGCCGGCCAGGGCCAAACGGTATGGGATGTTTCCTACAATGTCGGTTATTTGAGTTTTGGGTTGCCGAGTCATGGAATATCTATCACTTAACAAGAGTTTTGCCAAAGTTCATATTTAGCTGACGGTTCGCTTGCCTGCTTTACGATCTGCGTATTGCTGTTCGATCCAGGCATACGTCTTTTTCATTCCTTCTTCCAGCGGCGTGCTCGGCGCCCATCCGAGGACCTTTTGGATGAAGGTATTGTCACTGTTTCGTCCGGCGACGCCTCGCGGCGCATTCGGGTCGTATTGCCGCTGCAATTTGATGCCCCCGATCTTTTCGGTAATGGAGACAAGGTCGTTGATGGAGATCAGGAAATCGCTGCCCAGATTGACCGGCGTGGCGATTAATTGTTCGCAGTGCATAATCATATCGATGCCCTTTGTGCAGTCGTCGATATACATGAAGCTGCGAGTCTGGTGACCGTCGCCCCAAATTACGATCTCTTTCTTGCCCGTGTCTTTGGCCTCGATTACCTTTCGGCAGAGTGCCGCCGGGGCTTTTTCGCGTCCGCCGTCCCATGTGCCGTACGGGCCATAGACATTATGAAAGCGGGCGATGGCGGTGTGCAGACCGCGTTCGGCCCAGTATTCCTGGCAGAACATCTCGGACATGAGCTTTTCCCAGCCGTAACCGCGTTCGGCCATGGCGGGGTAGGCGTCCGATTCCTTTAAGGCCCGCACGTTCGGGTCCTTTTGCAGCTCGACATTGTAAGCGCAGGCCGAAGATGAGAAGAAATACCGCTGAGCGCCGGCGCGATACGCCGCTTCGATCATGTGGGTGTTTATCAGGATACTCCGCAGGCACTCTATACGGAAGCGCTCGATAAAACCCATACCCCCCATATCCGCGGCGAGGTTGTAAACTTCGACCGCTCCCTCGCAGGCCTTTCGGCAGTTATAATCGTCGCTCAAGTCCAGGCACACCGATTCGACTCCTTCGGTAATCTGATACCATTCGGGGAGGGGTTTCTTATCGATCGCACGAATACGCGTGAAGCCCTGCTCGTGAAAATAACGGGCCAGTGCCCCGGCGATAAAACCGCCGGCTCCGGCGATAACGATCTGATCGTCTTTTTTAAGCATTGAACTTGCCGTGGGATTGTCTTTTGCTTTCATAAGCGCCCTTTCTTCAGGATATTGCAGATGTATTTGGTTATTCGAAGAGCACTTTCAGCTTTTCTTTGTCATCCGCTTTTATCCGTTCGGAGTCGGTCCAGACCGCCATATCGAGACTCTTTCGACAGTGACATTCTTCGCCGGCAAGCTCATGCTCGCTGCTCAGGACGGCCTTTATAAGCTGCAGGCAGTTGTTTGTCGCCGCGTGCAGATTTCCTATGATTTCTTTGAGCAGAGTCTGCTTGTCTTTGCCTCCTTCGTGCGGCTTCCAGCAGTCGTAATCGCTTGCCAGCGCGATAAGAGCGTAACAGATTTGCGCTTCTCTGGCCAGTTTTGCTTCGGGCATGGCGGTCATTCCGATCAAATCGCCGCCCCATGCCTTGTGCATAAGGGATTCGGCGCGCGTGGAGAACTGAGGCCCTTCCATACATACGTACGTACCCTTCGGGTGCGTATTTACATCGATTCGGTTAGCGGTTTCGATTAGCATCTCCCGAAGCCGCCCGCAGGTCGGTTCTGCCATCTCGCAGTGCACGGCCCCGTAGCCGCCGAAGAAGCTGCTTGTCCGCCTGAAAGTTTTGTCGATGAACTGATCGACGATGACCAGATCGCCCGGCGAGATTTTCTCGACGAGCGAGCCGGTGGCCCCGCTGCTTATCACGGTATGGACGCCGAGCTTTTTCAGGGCGAAGATATTGGCCGCGAACGGCACCTCGCTCGGCGGCAGTTTGTGCCCCTTGCCGTGCCGGCTTAGAAATGCGATATTTCTTTTTCCGAACCGTCCGACCAGAATCGCCGCACTCGGCCTGCCGAACGGCGTATCGATATCATGAAGCTCCGCGTCGACGATACGTTCAGCCAGTGCATCACCCAGGCCCGTGCCGCCTATTATACCAATTAAATCTTCTGTCATAATTTTTTGTCTCATTTGATTTGGATTACTGATTTTCTTTCAAGTGTGATTATCAGTATCTTTTGCTCGCGATCATATTGCGTTTCGTCGAATCGGGGTGTACCCGGCTTGTCGGGATTAATTAGGACTTCGCCAGGTTCCGTTTCAATGCCGGAAATCAGGACGTAGTATTGTTTCGTGCCCCAGCCTTCTGTCGTTAGCCTGACGCCATCGGCGTCTTCGTGAATATCGCTAATCTCACAAGGGGCGTGAACGAACCAGCCGCGGCTGGGCAGTTTTTTGACATCGTATATTTTGCCGCTGCCGTAGAGTTCCGCTATATGTGCCTGCACGGTCCCGGGATTGATGGCCGGGCCGGCGGCGATTTGCGCCCTTAAATCGAAGAAATCGGGCAGCAGGCCCTGACGTTCTATATCGCTCAAAGGCCAGGTCATTTGCAGGCCCGTTACCGTAATGCCCCTGGCGATTTGTTCCCACGGGCCTTCGGGGTCGCATTCACTCAGCAGGTGCAGGGCCGAGCAGTAAACCAGCCCGCACCACTGGACGGGTCTGCCAAGCCACAACGGGGCCTTCCAGTTCGTCGCGCCCAGCACGGCGATTGTCGAATAAACTCCGACTCGTCCGGGCGTCGGCGCGTGCAGATAAACAAACGGAACTCCCGTCCAGGCCCAGTACCTCGCCTGGTCAAGATATTCCCGCCTGCCTGAAATCATATAGCCCAGCGTATAGGCCTTCACCATGTGCGCCGAGGCGAGGATGTCGGGTGTATGAAGCGGCACTTCCCATGTTTGCGCTCCGCGCGGGACGGTGTCGGCGTAAAGGACGGTCTGTTTGTCGAGCAGTTGCAGCGCCTCGTCGATCAGCTCTTTATCCGCCGACAAAGTTGCTCCTTCGAGAATCCCGGCCATATCGCGCCCGGCCAGGCCGTTGGCGTGTTTTGCGAAATGTGTTCGCGAATAATCCGTATCGCCCGGCCTGTAGAGTTTCACGCCGTCCGCGTCGAAGCCTCGGAGCAGATTGAATGCCTGGCTGCGCCTTTGCCGGACGAATTCGAACGTGCGCCCGAATACAAGGGGGGTATTGGGCAGATGGGCGTGCGAGACGCCGCTTGAGAAAGGCTGTCCGGGCGGAATCATGCTCAGGGCACGAGTTTTTTCATTGCCGAGTCTTTCGCGGAGATTTTCGTTGTCGGCGTGGCCGGCGAGCCAGTCGATGTACATGGCGGCATCGGCCGCGGGGCCTGCGGGAAAATTGTCGCCCCAGACAGCGTGTCTGAAAAGGCCGTTCTCGTTGATCTGCGAATCCAGCCAGCCGTGGGCGAGCAGGTCGACCGCGGCATCGAAGCCGCCTTCGAGTTCGGGCACGTCGGGCAGTCCCTTTAGGGCGACATAGTGTCGGATCGCGGGGACAACGCTGTTTCCCTCGCCGCCGATTATGAGCATGGTGACTTTCAGCGTTTGATTCGCAAGGATTCTAAAGGGAGTATGGGCGGCGAAATCGTTCTCGAAACGAAGCTCGCCGACCCCGGGACCGGACAGCGCCATCACATGAGCGTCGGAATTGTAAATCCTGTCGGGCGAGTCGAACGTCGCCGCGACCGCCTCGGACGGCTCCCAGATGACGCCGATGTAATTGCCGCCTTGTGAAATCGCCATCAGGGGAAACGTTATCTTAACGGGATCGGGCACCCTGCGGACGTGGTCCGGTGTCTCAATATCCGCCTCGCTGCTGCTGGGCTCGTCGCACAGATATTCCAGCCCGGCCAGCAGTCCCTGGTCTTTGCGTTGGCCGAATGTGCCCAGGCCGGGGAAAATAGTCAGCCAGGGGATGTGAATGATGTCCCTGTCTTTGTCCACTTCCAACTCGATTTCGACGACGAGCGTCCCTTGCTGATCGGCGGGCCTTACGGTTCTTCGGATTTCCCATTTACCGCCTTTGCCGTCTTCGATAGCTGCTATTGTTGTAAATATATTGTGCTCGGGCTGATGTAGAAATCTCACCTCAGCGTCTTTGAGACTAATCCACTCGGGGCGTTCGTCGAGAACAAGACCGATCAGCTCGCTGTCGCATCCGGCGGCCATTTCCTCGCCGTTGACTTTGAAGGTAAGTTTTCCCCATCTGCCCCAGTATTGCTCGAATTCCAGGCTCCCCGATTCGATCGAAACCAGGCTGCCGCCGATCCTGCCGAATACTCTCGGTTTCTCCAGAGGGGGAACGGCTGTTTTACGGATTGTCTCGACTGTGATAGTGGAGACGATTACGTCACCCGGCCCCGTGCAGGGATCGAGACGAAAGCGTGTGCCGGGACCTAATTTGTCCCGGATCACGAGTGAGTAGTCGTGCCATTTTCCATCGGTTCGCGCTGTGAACCGGACCGAATCTCCCGCACGAAATACCCTGCCGTAGAATAGCTCCGCCGCCGCATCGGCGTTCGACTTCATCCGTATTTTTACTCGTGTCATACCCTCGCCGGGCAGGTCTACGGCCGGTCCTTCTATCCACGGATCTTCTCCCGTGGATTTGACGAGGAGCCCTTCCGGCGAATATGAAAGGTTCTCCACCCGCCTGTTGCCCGTCCAGCCATGAAGACCTTTACTGAAGTCCCATTCGACCGCTGTCTCCCCAAAAGCCGGCACCGTCCAGGCGGCCGTAACCGCCAACAGGACGGCGAACATTTTATAATTTACCCTGAAACTTTCACTCAGCTTATTGACGCGCATTAAAAAGCCTCCCTTAAATCCTGCTTTAACATATATTTTTATTTTAGTCCCCCGGCCATTCTCCATTGCGAATTTCCATCAGATTGAATCGTTTAGGATCGAGTACAACATGTTTTATTCGCTTCCGCTTCCAGGTGTAAGTGACGTGAACAAAACCGTCGGAAGTTTGAATAACCGCAGGATACGAATATTCCCCTTCCCGGTTTTCCAGCACAAGGGCCGCATGCCATTTCTTGCCGTTGTTGGATACCGCTACGTTCAGAAACTCACGATCTCTCCCATCAGAAGTGCTATGATTGTAAACCAGCAAGGCCCTCCCGTCCTTAAGCATTACGGCGTCAGTTCCGGCGTCGGGATTGGGTAACTCCGTGGGGTACATTTTACTCCACGTCTTGCCCATATCGTCGGACCATGCCTGGTAAATATGTCCTGCATACTCTGATCTGCAGAGAATCTGCATTTTTCGGTTCGGATAAATCAGTATTGACGGCTGGATAACATTAAAGTCCCCGCCATCGTTAAGTGGTCCAATCTTTAGCCAGGTTTCTCCCATGTCTGGTGACAGTTCAAGATGTACCTGCCATGCTTCTTTGTTGCGGTTGCCGCCGGTGTAGTATTCGATGCTCGATGGGCTGAGAATCGAACCATCCGGTAATTGTATCGGTTTGTTTTTAATCGGCCCCAGGATTCCTTCGGGCAGCCGTACAGGTTTGGACCACGTCTTTCCGCCATCGCCGGAAGTTTTGTATTCGCCCCACCATTCCGGCTCGTCGTCTCCGACTTTATAGAACAGCATAAGCGGCCCGGATTTTGGTTGGAACAGGACCGGATTCCAACAGGCCACCTGCCTGCCCGAGAGTTCCGAACCATCGGCGACCTTTTCTACCGGTGACCACCCCCCGGGTCCGTGTCGGGACAGCCAAATACTCACGTCCGGTTGGCTTTCTTGAGTTCCTCCGAACCATGCTGCTACCAGCCCGGATTCCGTCTCGGCAATAGTCGATGCATGACATTGAGCGAAAGGAGCTTCTTCAAATACGAATTCGCTAAGTACGATACCGGATGAATTCAACTTATCCTCCGAAATCCTTCTGTGTTTCTCTGTCTCGTCAATACTACAACCCGTTATTTGCAACAGGCAAGTAATCGCAACCAGGTGAAAAAGGTGTCTTCTATTCATAACAAGATTCTTCATTCAATTCTATTTAAATAACTTCTTCTTTTCGATTGGCTGAACATTATCTACGATCCATTTCCGCATTTGCCGCCCTTGGGGACTTTGCTGCGGGTAAGAGATGAAATCAAGCGATATCCCCAGTTGCTGCTCTAAACGAAGTGCGATGATGGGCCAGGCAGCACCTAAATCGGCTACGACAGGAATGCTTTTATCCAGTCTGGCAAAACCGGACATTTCCATTCTAAAAGGAATCGACATGAGTTTGGTTTTGGGCAATCCTTCATCTATGGCGGCTTGGACTTTTTTTGATTGCTTTTCGAATTCCCACGCCTTTTTAAGGCTTGGGTCAAGATCGATACGTATCAGCACCTTGTCTTTCAAACTGTATGTGTCATAACCTTCCCAATTAGACCAAAGGCCGTGTCCGGTGTAGGTTTCAAACGGACCATCGTGGATTTCCTGAGTTAAGGCAACGGCGGACTCAATAATGACATCGGCGGATTGCAGCATCCCGGCTAACTTTGTCGCTCTTTCCGTGAGGGAGATGGAATCACCGATGGCAAGTCCCACCGTTCCGCCGCCAACCAACTGAGGTATAGTGACCAGAATCGGGACACCTTTGGCGTGGGCCGCACCGAGCATTGTAAGTCTGTCGGCGCCGGCGCCGGCTACCGCTTCGAAAGGGATTCCTTTGCTTTTTGCGATAAACAGCATCTCCTTAGCTAAATTTTCCGTGCGCAGTCCCAAAGGATAAGCCATATTACCGGCGGCTTTAATGATGATACTTCCATCGAGAGAGAGTATTTTTTCAAGCAGTTCCGTATCGATAAGCATTTCCTTTTCGAGTTGTTTCATAAAATCGGCCGGCATCAAAGTTGCCTCGAAGGTGCTGCCTTTGGGAAGCATAGCTTCGGGGAGTCCCAGTTTCGTGCCATCCACCCTTTTTACTTCTTCCAAAGCCCCGGCCATTTCATGGGCTATAACCGCCGAACTGGTAGTCACTCCATCGACTATGCCTTTGTGAATGAGTTCTGCGATTAGTGTTGTCACTCCCTCGTGAATGTTAGGACCGCTACCGGTAATGACAACGACCTTGCCGTCTTTTTTCTTTGCAGATACGATGCTTGAAATTGCACGATCCAGCATCTCTTTCGCATCGGCGGGAAGGTTCTGGTATAGAAGTTCGATAGGTTCTCTGTTAGCGATCATCGCTTATACCTTTCATCTGACTGATTATTTTTTCTACCTTCTTGAGGTCTTCGGGTGTGTCCACGCTTATTCCGGCTGTTCGATCCGTTTTCGTTTCGACGACCAGAATTTTATAACCTTTCTCTAAAACACGAAGCTGCTCCAGCGATTCGATTTTCTCCAAATACCCCTGCGGCATTTTGGATATTTTCAGAAGAAAGTCTTTGCGATAGACGTACAGCCCAACATGTTCGAAGACTCGAATATTCTTATCATGACGCGGATAGGGGATGAGCGATCTTGAAAAATAGAGCGCAAAATCCTGATCGTCAACCACGACTTTTACCACGCCGGGATCATCAAACTCGTCTTTTTCTATTTCCTTTTTCAAGGTTGACATTTGAATCTCGTGATTATCTATCATAGGTTGAACCGCTTCATCGATCATGTCAGGTTCAATAAGCGGCTGGTCGCCCTGTATGTTAACGACAATGTCCGCCGCCGTATTCTCAACGACTTCAGCAATTCTGTCCGTTCCCGATTCATGGTGTGCCGCCGTAAGGACGGCTTTGCCGCCGAATTGCTCTACTCGGGATTGGACGCCTGGATCGTCCACGGCTACAACGAGTTCGTCCAAAGTCTTTGATTGATTCGCTCGTTCGTATACCCATTGAATCATGGGTTTGCCGGCGATATTTGCCAGCACTTTTCCTTCAAATCTTGACGAGCCGTATCGGGCGGGGATGACTCCGACAATACGGCCTCTTTTTATTTTAGAATTTAGCATAAAAGAATGCCTAACTTCAATTTTGCAAAAGTTTAGTTAAGTACAAATTTCTCAAACTTGGATGTCTCTGCCGCGGTTCGTCAATCCGAAAATGCAGGCAACTACCATCAGCGCCGCTGTCCCGGCCGCACCGACAATGACAACATCCAGGTTGCACTCGATCCACTTCCATGAGTCGGGAATCTGCATGTTGAACTTGCTGAGGAAAGAGTCTCGCACGAAGGTTCCCCATGCGATCACGGCTATGCTGACTCCGATAGACACGAGTCCCTGCCAGAGCCGAAGCCGAAGCCGAAGCAAACCCAGAATAAATACACCCAGAACTCCGCCGCCGAAGATGCCTGAGATTTGCCACCAGACGTCCAGAATGCTTTCCGCTCGTATCATCAGGATGGCGAAGAAGGTTCCAAGGATCCCCCATCCAATGGTCATTCCACGGAGAAACACGATGCTGCCGCGTTCTCCGATATTCGGATTGAAATAACGTTTGTAGAAATCCAGGAGCAAAACAGTGGCCGAGCAGTTAAGGTTGGAATCGACCGTACTCATTGCAGCAGCCAGGATCGCAGCAACCATTAATCCTTTGAGCCCTACCGGCAGTTGCGTTGCAATGAAGAACGGAAAAACCTCTGAACCTTTTGTGATGCCTTCTTCAAGCGGGTGTCCGCCCGGTGAGTAGTAGGCAAACAATGCCGTACCAATATACAGGAATATTGCTGTCAAAGGGATATATATCAACATCCCGATCCAGATAGATTTTTTGGCCTGCCGTTCGTCGGCGACGGATGAATATTTCTGAACGCAGTTTTGATCTGCGATCAGAGATCGCAGGTTCTCCGTGACTCCAAAGATAATCATCACCCAGATCGTTCGGTCGAACAGATGCTGCTGTGAAGCGAGAGTAGGCTTGGTGCTGCCCAGGCTGAACTTGTCGGCATCGAAAGCGGCCTGTATCAAATAGTCGGGATGTGAGAAAACCTCGTAGGTCAGGGTGACGGCGCAGAAGATGATTCCAATAATCATAACCGTCGATTGCATAACATCGGTCCAGATAACTGCTTCCATGCCGCCAAGGAATGTATAAGCAATAGTAATAATGCCCAATGCGATTATCACCGGGACGATGCCCCAAGGTACGAAAGTATTTAGCAGAAGACTCGCCAGGTAGAGAATGACCGCGATTCGCCCGACCATAAAAAGAACGAAGGACAGTGCTCCGTAAATCCGGGCCCAGGAACCGAGTCTGTTTTCGAGAAACTCATATACCGAAATAAGCTTTATTTTCCGATAATAGGGTACGGCGTATTTGCATACAAACCAGGCGACGGGAATGATGCAAAGTGAAAAGATGAAGGGATGCCAGTTGTTGTCGAAGGCCTTGCCTGGCGTGGCAATATAAGAAATGCTGCTTGTATAGGTACTCATGACGGCCAGGCCCGCCGCCCAGGCGGGAATCGACCGGCCGGCCACCATAAATTCGTCGGCCGTGCGACATTTGCGTTTGTAATAGAGGCCCATTCCGATCAGCACACAGCCGTAGAGCACCAGGATGCCGATATCAATTGTTCCAAAACTTGCTTCCATAGACTTTGACCTTTTCAAAATTCTTTTTATTCTTTTTTCACAATTCCAAGCTCTTCCAGATGCCGGCGAATCACATCGTGCTCTGTGCTGCGGAAACGATGAAACGGCTCGGCTAAGAAATCGCTGCATATATTCATGCACGAAAGCGTGCACTTGAGTCCTTTGAGGTAGCTCGACTCGTACCGCCCGACGCTGTAGATAGCGCTGCTGATTTGCATGACCTTTTCATGCAGAGTCTCTAACATCGGCAAGTCTCGTGAGCGGGCCGCATTGTAGAGATCTACGTAGAGCTTTGGAATAAAATTAGCTCCGCCGCTGACGCCGCCGTGCCCGCCCAATAGAACGGTCTCGGCAAGAAGCTCCTCCCGGCCTATCAGAAGCGCGAAGTCCGGATACTCTTTCAGCAGGGATTGGAGCTTGTGAAAATAAACCATATTGCCGGAGCTGTCTTTTAGGCCGACAATGCCGCTGATATCGGCCGCCGCCCGCACGGTCTGAGGCTCGAAAACCGTCTTTGTTAGACTCGGCATGTTGTACAGGAACAAAGGCAGCGGCAGCTCGGGCGTTAAATGTTCGAGGTATTCGAGTAATTCCGCCTGGCCCGCCGGGAAGTAATAGGGCGGCGCCAGCACGACGGCCTGAGCGCCGGCGTCCTTCGCCTTAACTGCCGTGTTGACCGATTCGGTGAAGGATGTATCGGTGATTCCGACCAGCACGGGCGCGCGATTTTTGACCAGCCCACAGACCCGCTCGATGAATTCGTATCGCAGCCGGTAGCTGAGATTCGGCGCCTCGCCGGTTGTTCCCAATATGAACAAACCGTGAACGCCGCCGCCAAGAATGTGCTCGATCAGCCGCTCCAGGCCGGCCACGTCGAGGGTATCACGATCCAGCAGGGGTGTGACTACCGGCGGAATAATGCCGCGAAGGGGATGTGGTAACAAGTTCGAGGTAGATTCCATTTTTGTTAGTTCTCCATTCTACTATTAATTCGGTCACATAATTTAAGAAATGCCGGAATTCGTTCATCGGGTGTGTCGGCCTCAATATCCCCGACAACAATATCGCATGGTGCATACCGGTTTGCAATCGGTCCGCTTCGATTGTCTCCGGCGATTTGTTTACAAGGTCCGTAGGCGGGTACATCAAGGCACGGCGGGCGCCGGTAAATACTTCTTTCGCCCTGGCAAGATTCGAATCGATTCCCATGTCGATATAGCCTAAGTGTGGAATCGCGGCGTAATCGTCAATATAAGCGTCGGCGTTCCAGGCACAATTATGGATGCCGATGCAGCCGAATGTTTTGGCGATCCGATGGTCTAACGGTTGGAGCATGTCACGGTACTGCTCCGGCGAAACCATATTTACAAGGCAGTTGCTCACCGTGAAGAAGTCAACCTTTACGCCGCTCTGAAGCTGTCGCTTATGAAGCCGCTTTGCCGCGTCGATCATTGTGGTACAAATGCAGTCGAAGATGTGGCGGCATCGCTTCGGCGAGTCAATAATATCGTAGAAAATTTTTTCACCGCGCAGGCGGTAGGCGTTATTGAGCACACCCTGGAAGTTGATGAATCCCTCAACCCTGCCTTCGTGAGAGGCGATCCAGTCCACCTGTGCCATAAGCTCCTGAAAGAAAGGATTTCTTTCAAGATCGGGCGGTTCGAGATTATCAGACTGTTCGTCACTCAGGTACGTATGTTTGCAGTTCGGCCAGTTATTCTCGGCATATACGATTGGTATCCCGTAAATTGCGGCTACAGTGACACAGCCATAGGTGCCGGTCAGCAGATCCGGGATTTTTTCAGGATTATTAATGCCGCCGATATTCGACGTGGGGAATCGGTGTTTTAATTCATTATGTATGACAGGGAGCATTTGTCGCCGGTATGCCGGATGGCAATGCCACGTCCGCCCGAAGTCAATGCCCGTTGCAGTTCGGTACCAATTCGGCGTGAAGCCGATTTCCGTGCGCATAAACGGTTCATCGCCGGTAGCCGGCTGCCGGGTAGCAGGCGCTGCCGCCGCGATATAGCTTGTCAGTTGGCGAGTTTCTGTGGACAAAGCTCCATTTCCTGTTATTAGGTTGTCAAGTCGTGCTGGACATTCCATATTGTCTGGCTCATTTTACCCCCTGATCGTGATAATGAAAAGAATGAACTACAAACTAAAATCTCAGCGACGAATTTAGTATAATTGCTTTTATGAGTATATCTCAAGACATAAAGCATAAAACAATCGAACTTGGCTTCGATCTTTTCGGCGTGGCGGATGCTTCGCTGATAGATGCAGGGCAGGCGGAGATTTTCGCTCGGTGGCTGGAGGCCGGTTTTGCGGGCCAGATGGCTTATATGCGCAGGAATCTGCAAAAGCGGCTCGATCCTAGAAAGCTCTTTGAAAATGCTCAGTCGGTTATCGTCGTCGGCCTTAATTACACGCCGCCGAAGCATAAGCCAGAGCCGCCTGAAACAACCGCCCCGGCGGGCAGAGTCGCCGGCTACGCCCAATACGAAGATTATCATTCATTTATAAAAGAGCGATTGTATGAGCTTCTCGATTATATAAAGTCACTTGCCGGCGCCGGCGTGAAATCAAAGGTTTGCGTGGATTCGGCGCCCATCGCCGAGCGGGCGATAGCGGTCAGGGCGGGCCTGGGTTTTATCGGGAAAAATCACATGCTCATCCATCCCGGTCTCGGCTGCCGGATCTTTCTCGGCGAGATTGTCACCGACCTGAAACTGCCGGCGACTGGCGGGCCGATTAACGCCGATTGTGCCGGCTGCCGCAAGTGTCTCGATGCCTGCCCGACGGGCGCCCTGAGGCCGGATGGGCAATTCGACGCAGCCAGGTGTATCAATTATCTGACAATAGAATACAAAGGGCAAATCCCGCCGGGGCCGGCCGGGAAAATCGGCGACCGGCTCTTCGGCTGCGAGGATTGTATCGATGTCTGTCCCTTTCAAAAGAATGCGCCGGCCTGCGGCAATGAACAGTTCAAATTCTATCGCGACAGGGCACGGATCGACTTGCAGGGGGTTCTGAACTTAGACGCCGAGGCGTTCGAAGCGACATTCGCCGATTCTCCAATCGAACGCATCGGCCTCGATGGTCTCAAGAGAAACGCCCGAATCTGTCTTGCCAATATTACACATTAGGCCTGATATTCGTCTCAGGCGTTCGCGTGTTTGTCGCGAATTTTCTCCAGCAGTTTTTTCGTAGCTATGATGCCTTTGGTCTCGCTGAGCCTTTCGCCCTCGTACTCGATGCCGACGTAGCCTTTGTAGCCGGCGTCCAGCACGATTTTCATCATCCGGTAGTAGTCGATCTTCGTTTCATCGCCTTTTTCGTCGAAATCATAGCTCTTGGCGCTGACGGATTTCGCATACGGCATGAGCATCTCGACGGTTTCGTAGATATCGGTTTCCGGCGGGAAGTTGCCGAAGTCCGGCAGCGTCCCGCAATTCGGCATCTCCACCTTTTTGATAACGCCGGTCAGCCATCGCCCGTCGGACGACAGGCCGCCGTGATTTTCGACGATCACGTTGATATCGTGCCCGGCGGCATATTCGCCCAGTCTTCGCAGGCCGTCGGCGGCTAATTTTTGCTGCTCATCGTCCGAACCCTTCGAGTAAGCGTTGACCCGGATCGAATGGCAGCCTAAATACTTTGCCGCCCGGACCCACTTATGATGATTGTTAACGGCCCGGCTGCGCAGGCGCCGCTCCGGATCGCCCAGTGCGCCTTCGTCGTCGCACATAATCAGCACGGATTTGATGCCGAGGTCCCCGGCACGCTTTTTCATCTCGGCTAAGTACTTCGTATCGTTCGCCTTGTCCATAAAGAAGATATTGACGTACTCGACGGCATTAATGCCGAGGGCGTGGGCTTCGTTTATGAAATCGAGATTTTCCAGTTTCGGCTCGGCCCGGCCGAAAAGCCGCTTGTGCCAGGACCATTGTGCCAGTGAAATCTTAAAAGGGAGTTCTTTGCCGGGCATATCTTATTCCTTTTCTTGCTCGTTCAGAATGCGTCAGAAGTTCCTTATATTGTGTTCCTGCATGCTGTAGTCCTGTAAATAGCCGATTGGGATCCCATTCAATAGCTGCAGCGACATTTTACAGCATAACTTCGATTCCTGTTGCCTCAAAGTGAAAAATTCGTTAGCCTAATATAAGTATAATTTGAAGTTGAAGGATTTTGATCATTGTTATGAGAATCAGGATGAGTAAAAAAATACTTATAACGCTGCTGGTAGCATTTTTATCAGGGATCGTCTATGCTGTAGGGCCGGAGTATCGTACGGATAAGACGGGCACGTACTTCAAATTCGTGGATTCTTCCAATCCGGTAATATACGATAACGATGTGTTCGATGACATCATTGACTTCGATTACCTTCTGTGCAAAGCCAGTCTGGGTGAGGTGAAGCTGGTGGGTATAATCGGCACACCGGTTCGGCCGGATGGCGCCTGTATCGAAAACTGGTGGAGCGGCTCTGAAGGGCCTTTCTTAAAGTATGAAGCAGAGCTCTCTTATTCCTTATGCTCTTATGCCTTGTGCTCTTTTAGCTTATGCACTTTTTTCTCTTTTTTTCTTTGCTTCTGACTCTTAAAATGGGTATAATTTTAACCACCGATATTGGTGAAGTTACAAGAGGAACAAGTATGATGCGAATTGTTCGGGCCATAGATGGATTTATGAAATAAAGTATTTGGGGAAGCTCTTTTCCAACTGGAAATAGGTATGATGTCACCAGAAAGCCCGAATCCTTTGACATCGCTGAAGAATGCGGATGGCGGCATCTACATCGGAGCCAATAAAAATCTCGATGCAGACACGTTTTTCTCCGGCCTGATTGATGACGTTCGCATCTACAGCATAGCACTTAGTTTAGAACAGATCGCGGCGTTGGCACAATAGACTATTTTTAGAAAAACAAAGCACCCAATATTGTCAAAGGGCTGGCAGAATAAGAATTCGTCAGTCCTTTTATTTTTGTGACATAGGCCCGATGCCCTGGGCTGACGGCGTAGTCGATGTACAGGACCTGATAGTCCTTGCCGAACATTTATTCGAGGAATTCACCCCGGCAGAGCCTGTTGAATAGATAGCAACAGGTTGCTTAAGCTAAATTGACAGCAAGGGGAAAAGTTAGAGGACTGGCTCATATCTTTTCCCCTTGTTTTTCCATGATATGGTCTAAGATTGACGGCGGATTTATATGCGTCTTTTTTGTTATTTGACGAAAGTGTCAAAAACGCGGACGCTTTTCCAGTTATCCTGGTTCTCCTCGATGAATTTGTGGTGGTCGGGGGCTTGCTGGTACTGGTCGTGGAAGTCTTTGTTCTCGAACACGATGTGCAGGCTGACTTGCCAGTCGCGAACATTCACTTCCCGTTGGTGCGATTCGACCAGCTCGCCGGCGGCGAAGAAAACTATGCCGGGATGGTTGCTCAGGTACTTATAGCAGTCCTCGACGAGTTTTGACCTGGCGATTTGCGAATCATCGTTCAGCGTAAAATATACGTCGTGGATAAGATGGTGTGGTTTTTGACGATTTACGACCAGCCTGTTTGTGCAGCCGGAGATGCTTACGACTACTGCAGCGGCGATGAATAATGCACAGTTTCTCATGGTACTATCTCCAAAAGAATTTTCCGGCAACGATACCGGCCAAGGCCGCTCCTGTCAAGCGTAGTTGTGGGGCAAGACCGAATCCGGCGGTTGCTTCAGCTTTAGCTCAGGCTGAAATTGCTCTACTTTCCTTCTGAATTCCCGAAGATAAATTGTGCCGGGTAAGATAGATTGACTTTTTTGGAAAAACGGTCAAGAATATCGGGCAATTCGGCCGTAGGATGATATGGAAGTATTGCGATGCAGGATAAGAAAAGGAAACTCGGGCAGCCAGATATGAGCAATGAGAGAAAGATAGCGTATTTTTCGATGGAAGTCGGCCTTGAGACGGATATGCCGACCTACAGCGGGGGGCTTGGAGTTCTTGCCGGCGATACAATCCGCTCGGCCGCCGAGTTCAACGTTCCGATGGTTGGGGTAACGTTGCTTCACCGCGGAGGTTACTTTTATCAAAGGCTTGATGAAAACGGCGTTCAAACCGAAGAGGCAGTGCAGTGGGTGGTCGAGGATTTTCTCGAACCTTTGGACCCGATAGTCATAGTTGAGCTCGAAGACAGGCAGGTGAAGGTCAGGGCCTGGAAATACGAGATCAATCGAGACGGCAGGAACCATGTGCCGGTATATTTTCTGGATACGAACCTGCCTGATAACAGCGACTGGGACCGGACATTGACAGCCCATCTTTACGGGGGTGATACATATTATCGTCTATGCCAGGAGATTATTCTCGGCATCGGGGGCGTGCGGATACTTCGGGCGCTGGGGCATAACCAGATCGAAAAATTTCACATGAACGAAGGCCATGCAGGATTTTTAACGCTGGAGTTGCTCAAGGAACAGTGCGAGGCGGCGGGAAGAGACTCCATTTCGGACGAGGACATCGAGGCCGTGCGAAGCAGGTGTGTCTTCACCACTCACACGCCGGTCCCGGCCGGGCAGGACAAATTCCCCATCGAGGAAGTTGAAAAGGCGTTGCACAACCACCCCTGCCTGCAAGTAAAAGATTTGATAACACGCGATGGTACTTTGAATATGACGTACCTTGCCCTGACGCTGAGTCACTATGTAAACGGCGTGGCGAAAAAGCACGGCGAGGTTTCCAGTCACATGTATGCCCCGTACCGAATCGATTCGATAACCAACGGCGTGCACGTTTCGACCTGGACTTCGCAGCCGTTTCGGGATTTGTTCGATAAATATATCCCCGGTTGGAGGGAAGACAATTTTAACCTGCGTTATGCGCTGAGTATCCCGGAATCGGAAATCTGGGAAGCTCATATTCAGGCCAAGCGCGAGCTTATTCATTACGTCAACCGCGAGACGAATAAGGGTATGGATACGGATGTTTTGACGCTGGGTTTTGCCCGTCGTGCGGCGACCTACAAGAGAGCGGATTTGCTTTTGAGCGATGTCGAGCGGCTCAAAGAAGTCTATTCCAAGGCCGGACCGTTCCAGATAATCTACGCGGGCAAGGCCCACCCGAAAGACCAGCAGGGCAAAGAGCTTATCCTGCGGATATTTCAGTCGATAAACGCTTTGAATTCGGATGTGAAAATTGCTTATCTCGAAAACTACGATATCCAGTTGGGCAGGCTCATGACATCCGGCGTGGATGTCTGGGTCAATACGCCGATGCCGCCTATGGAGGCTTCGGGCACGAGCGGTATGAAAGCGGCCCTGAACGGAGTGCCGTCGTTTAGTATTCTTGACGGCTGGTGGATCGAAGGCTGTATCGAAGGCATAACCGGCTGGTCGATCGGTCAAAGCAGCCTGGATCTTGAAGCCCAGCGTGATACCGAGCAGGATGCGAAAGCCCTTTTTGACAAGCTTGAGAACACGATTATTCCTCTGTACTACAATCAGCCGGAACAGTTCCATTGCATAATGTCGCATAGTATTGCTCTGAACGGCTCGTTTTTTAACACCCAGAGGATGGTGCAGCAGTATGTTCTCAAAGCTTATTTCTAATGATGCTTGTTGCCGGTAGCAGGTAATCCTCAAAATGATGTAATTTCAATGGCAGCAGGCTGTAACATGTCTATCTGCCACTGGCGAGATTTGGGCCTGGTGGGCATATAAATTTCTTGCTTAATCGACAGGTTGCTGCTAATATGTCGCGGAAACGGGGATTTTGGCCGGAAATGTACTTCTCAGACCGTTTGAGAGTCTCGCCATGGGTTTGGCCGGATATCGGGCTTTCCCGGGAAATTCAAGGTACAGGATAATTATATTGCTGATTTATTTAGCACAGACAAGGAGATGAAGTTATGGCAGTAAAGATACATTACGAAAATGATGCTCCTATCGACGCATTAAAGGGCAGGAAGGTGGCGGTTGTCGGCTACGGCAGCCAGGGCCATGCGCATAGTCTGAATCTGCACGAAAGCGGTATCGAAGTGGCGGTCGCCGAGCTGGAAGGGACGGACAATTACAATCTCGCGGTCAAGCACGGCTTCAAGCCGACCGACATAAAGACGGCTATGGACGGCGCGGCTCTGATTATTGTGACCATCCCGGATGAAATCCAGGCGAAAGTTTACGCCGACTTCATTGCGCCCAACCTGGCAGCGGGCCAGACGCTCGGTTTTTGTCACGGTTTCAATATTCATTTCGAGTATATTGTGCCGCCGGATGATGTGAACGTAGTGATGATTGCCCCCAAGGGGCCTGGACATCTGGTTCGCAGCGAGTACGAAAAAGGCGGCGGTGTGCCGTGCCTGGTGGCGGTCCAGCAGGATGCGACCGGCGATGCAAAGCAGATTGCCCTTGCATGGGGCAACGGTATCGGCGGCGCCCGGGCGGGCATCATCGAGACTACGTACAAAGAAGAGACGGAAACGGACCTGTTCGGCGAGCAGTGCGTTCTTTGCGGCGGTCTTACGGCGCTGATTAAGGCCGGCTTCGAGACGCTGGTCGAGGCCGGATACCAGCCTGAAATCGCCTACTTCGAGTGTATGCACGAGGTCAAGCTGATCGTGGATTTGATGTATCAGGGCGGCATGAACTATATGAGATACAGCGTCTCCAACACCGCCGAGTATGGCGACCTGACCCGCGGGCCGAGAATTATCCCGCCGCAGACCAAAGCCGAGATGAAGAAGATTCTCGCGGAGATTACTTCAGGCCAATTCGCCAAAGAATGGGTCGACGAGTATAAATCGGGACTGAAGAACTTCAACGAGCTGTACGACAAGGACTACGGCAGCAAGCTGGAAACCGTTGGAAAAGAACTGCGTAAAATGATGAAGTGGATAGACTCCAAAGAAGTCTAAAAGATCGACTCACAGAAGGAGGATTGCAATGCGGCCGGACGTGCACGTAGGGTGTGCAACTTTTTGCACACGCGAAACCTTAAACCGCGTGGGCAAAAACAGAATTTGCCCACCCTACGAGTCTGCGAATTCCAGGATTGGAAATCGTAGGTTGACGGTTTCGGCGATCTTTTTAGCCGGCTTGCTTATGGGCGCTCTGCTGGTGGGCTGCTCGGCCGTATCCTCGCCCGCCGGTAAGCAGGCTCGGCGACTTTCCGTTCAGGAGCAGCTTTCGGCGCCTTATGACCAGATCACGCTGAAAAAGAGCCTTACCCTCGATGCTCTGCCGAAGATTCAAAGGTCCCGAAGTGAGCCTGTCGGCGAGCTGGCGGGAACCGAGACGGTCAGTCACAGCGATCGCGTTGTCGCCTCGCTGGGACAGAGCCCGGACGGCTACAGCACCTGGTTCAATATGGTGACATTCCACCGGTACCGGCTCAACGTTATCCGCAAGTACTTCTTTGCCGTCGAGGACAGGGCCGGGAGTTTGCGGACCCGCTCCAGGCGGGGCCTTCGCTTTGACTGCGAAATGGTGCTGGGAAAAGAAGCGCCCGGCGAATCTTTCGCATCTGAAAACGCCCGGCGAATCGCAATTCTGAGGTACGTTCTGGAGAATATTCGCAAGGATATAAACGAGCTTGGCGCCGACGTCGACGTGCCCGGCCAGTACAATAAGAAGCTGGACGTCTGCGGGATGCTCATCAACCAGGCACTTGAGTTGATTTTAGTGAAGCTGAACTCATCTGCTGTGCTGGCTGCTAAGTTGAGCAGCGGCGACGGCGTCGATTTCGATCATATCAATTTCGGAGAGGGCAAGGTCTGGATGGTCGTCTCGGATGACACCGTGGCAGTCAATACACGTTTCGGAGTGTTCGTAGAGACAAAGAAAACCCTCAATAGCCAATAGTAAATCGTAAATAATAAATTAAAAGAGTGGGTCTGTAAGCCGAGTTCTGTATCCCGCCCATAAGGCGGACGGCGACCATTTGTCTTGACCGGCCGTTGCCGGCCAGCTCTGCCTTTCGGCAAGCGACCTACCCGCCGGAGAAGCGGCTGAACGCCGCTCGTACCCGGGCCGAGTTTCCGGCTGCTTGGTCTTGCAGGCGGTGGGGTTTGCCCTGCCGGCGCCGTCACCGGCGCCGCGGTGCGCTCTTACCGCACCATTTCACCATTACCTGTTCCCCTAAGGGACATCGGCTGTATATTTTCTGCGGCACTTTCCCGCGGATCGCCCCGGGTGGCCGTTAGCCACCACCGTGCCCTGTCCTGCTCGGACTTTCCTCCGGCTTGTAAACAAGCCGGCGACCGCCCGACCCACTCTTGCAATTTACTATTTAAGATTTACTATTTACGATTGATTATTGTTTTTATTTTCCTTAATTATAACGAAAATCTACCTTTTTTTCTACGGTTTTTGTTAACTCAGGTAATATGGTGGCAGCGACGGCTATTGTTTTATTCGGGCTTTCTTGATATTTCGATGTGATTCCTGAAGTTCTCATCGTCGGTCTCGGGGAAATCCCTTCTATAATGAACGCCCCGGCTTTCTCGGCGCTTCTGAGCGGATTGGGCCATAAGCAAAGAGGCAGTGAGCATATTCTGGCATTCCCAGCCGGCCGGTGAATCGAAGACTTTGTCCATCACATACCTTTGCCAGAACCTGATAATTTCCTGGGCCTCTGAGAGCGGCCGGTCCAGGCGGGTGATACCGACGTTTCGCCACATCAGGGCTCGAAGCGAGTTCCTCACATCGACGGTGTCCAAACGGGTACGGTCGGAGTGAGGGATCTGATGTTTTATGTGGAGGCGCTTGAGATGGGTGGCGGTTGCCTTTTTGTTTTTCGATACTTCCTGCCCGGCGATTTTTCCGAATACGAGCCCTTCGAGCAGGGAATTGCTGCCGAGCCGGTTTGCGCCGTGCAGGCCGGTAGAAGCGATTTCGCCGCATGCGTAAAGATTCTCGATGCTCGTTCCGGCCGAGCGGTCGGTTTTTACACCCCCGATCATATAATGGGCGCTCGGCCGCACCGGGATCAAGTCATGGGTTATGTCGATATCGAAACTTTCGACAAGCTCGTTAATCCAGGGAAATCTTTTTGCAAAATATGCTTTATTGAAATGCCGGACGTCGAGATAGACGTGTGTCGATTCGGTTTTTCGCATTTGTGCCAGGATGGCCCGGCTGACGATGTCGCGCGGGGCAAGCTCGGCGGCTTCGTGGTAGTCCTTCATAAAGCGCCGGTCTTTGCTGTCCAGCAGGACTGCTCCTTCGCCGCGAAGAGTCTCGGTAATCAGGGCGCGCGTAGCGCCTGCGATGTAGAGGGTTGTCGGATGAAACTGTACGAACTCCAGATCCCGCAGTACGGCCCCGGCCCGGTAAGCCATGGCGATGCCGTCGCCGGTGGCGACTTGAGGGTTCGTCGTTTCACGGTATAGCTTTCCCGCTCCGCCGGTGGCCATGATCGTATTTGCGGCCCAGATGATTTGCGGGCCTCTCTTACGTTCGTGGCCGACGATTCCCATGCACTTGCTGTTGTCGGTGAGCAAATCTATTGTAAAGAAGTTCTCCATTATTCTTATGTTCGGATTGCTTCTGACTCTTTTAACGAGAGCCTCTGCAATGGCCCGTCCGGTTTCGTCGCCGTGGGCGTGAGCGACGCGGGGATAGCTGTGACCGCCTTCGAGCGTAGCGGCTATATGGTTTTCGCTCAGGTCGAATTCCGTGCCCCATTGGAGCAACTGCTTTATCAGTTCCGGTCCCTGCCTAACGACCAGATCAACAATGCCCTCGTCACAGATACCGCCGCCGGTCTTTAGGGTGTCGGCGATGTGTGATTCGAATGTATCCGCTTTATCCAGCACTGAGGCGATGCCGCCCTGGGCTTTGAATGTGTTGCTGTCTTGAACGGTCTCCTTGCAGACAATTATAACGCTGCGGCGTTCGGCTGCTTCGAGCGCGGCACGAAGACCTGCAATACCGGCTCCAATCACCAGGCAGTCGGTAAAAAGCTGGTGCGCCGATATTGAGTCGATATTTACCAGGTAGCGTCTGAATTCCGATTTTTCAGTCATGATTTATTGCTCGATAAGACTTAGGGCGTTTTTAGTTTTGGATTATTTACGGCTCAAGGTGATTAAGTCCGTGAACACTCTTTCGTCGTCAGCATACTTTAGAATGAATGCCTGAAGTTTTTTTGTAGATGCCGTAAGAACAATCCTGTCTCCTACAAATGTATGTTCTACCGCACTCGGATTTTCCTTAAGCAGCTCTTCCATCTTGGATTCTGATGTTAATCGCAATTCCAATTGGGGTTCTATGGAGTCTATCTTCATAAAAGTATGAGCTGGTATCAGGAATAAGGAATTATATGGCCAGTCCATTTTATTAGGATCTTCCAGCTCCCAGGGCAGCTCGCTTGGATAAATATCCAGAAAAAGCATGTCCTTCAGTTTGAGCAGGTGCGCGACAAACGAGCCTTTTTTGCCGTCCTCATCGGTGAAAATCAATTTGTAAGCATTATTTGGATCTTCGATACGCTCGAATTCCCATGTGGATTTCATGTCGCCGGATTCATTAATCCATGTGCCGCACAGTTTTTTGTCCAGCATGATGTCTTTTTCCGTATAAAGTGGATGTAGCGATATAACCGGTACGCAGCCGCCTAAAATGACAGAGAGCATGTAAAAGAAAAGCTTTTTTGTATTCATTTCCCGGTCTCCTTTACTTATTGATTATTTTGCGTTGAGAAGACGTTTCGATTGCCATTTTCGATTATCAATTATCAATTGTCAATTGCAAAGCCGAGCCAAAACCGATAAATTGCGGCGATGAATAGCTTAAATAAATAATCGGAAGACTTTAATAAAGGATGATTTGCATTGGATTTGGACTTATTTGGCTGGGTAGTGGTTGCTGTTTGTGCCGTGATGGTTGGAACGACCAAAACCGGGATGCCCGGACTTGGAATCCTGGTGGTGCCCCTGATGGCATTGGTTCTTCCGACTCGTCAGTCGACGGGGATTTTGCTGGGCATCCTGATTCTGGCGGATTTGTTTGCAATCACGTACCACAGGCGTAACGCCAGGTGGGGGCATGTGCTGCGTCTGCTACCGGCGGCTTTTGCCGGGATTGTGGCGGGATACTTCGGCTTGAAGTTCGTCAACGACCGGCAGCTCAAGCCGATTATAGGCGGAATCGTTCTGGTAATGCTGGCCGTTAATTACTGGCGGACCAGGGCCAAAGGCGAAGATACGCCGGTTCCGACGCAGTTGTGGTTCGCCGCCGCGCTCGGATTCATGGCGGGGGTTACTACAATGATGGCCAACGCCGCCGGGCCGGTCATGATTATTTATCTGCTGGCGATGCGGCTGCCCAAGGTCGAATTCGTCGGAACCGGGGCATGGTTCTTTTTTGTCGTGAACTGGCTTAAAGTGCCTTTCAGCGCGAATCTAAATTTAATGACGGCCGAATCGGTGAAGCTTAATTTGATGATGCTGCCGTTCATCGCCGTCGGGGCGTTTGCGGGGATGTTCCTGCTAAAACGTATCCCGCAGAAGGCATTTAACGCTATCGTGCAGATTTTAGCCGCGGCGGCGGCCGTCAAACTTCTGTTTTAACTGAAAAGCCTCGGAATGGGTGAATCAGAATTGCTTTGCAAAACCACGCTTAAAGAGCGATGATTGAAACTATGCATCGACGCCGGAACGAAGACAAATTTGAAGCCGCCAGGCAGCGGATGCTCAGGTGGGACCTGAAGGGGCGTGATATTACCGATTCTCGCGTATTGTCGGCGATGATGGAAGTTCCGCGGGAAGAGTTCGTACCTGACTCGCATCGGTCGCAGGCGTATACGGACGGCCCGCTGCCTATCGGATCGAACCAGACCATTTCCCAGCCTTATATTGTCGCCCTGATGACCCAGGAGCTGCGGGTCGATCGGGATTGCGAGGTTCTGGAAGTAGGGACTGGCAGCGGATACCAGACGGCGGTTCTGAGTAAGCTGGTAAAAAAAGTCTATACGATAGAAAGATTCAGCGAGCTGGCTGATTCGGCCAAGACGGTTTTAGAAAGACTGGGTATCAGAAACGTCGAGTTTTATGTCGGTGACGGCAGCGGCGGCTGGCCGGATTCAAGATTGCCGCCGTCCGGATATTTCGACAGGATTATGATTACCGCTGCGGTGCCCGAAATACCGAAACCTCTGGCCGGGCAGCTTATCGACGGCGGCCTGATTGTCGCCCCTGTCGGCGGCAGATCAGTGCAGGAGTTGGTGGCTTGCGAAAAGAAAGGGGATAATCTCATCGGAAGGGCAATCTGTGACGTCCGATTTGTAAGGCTAATCGGCAAGCACGGATTCGAGCAATGACAGATTGTGGTGTGCTTTTTCCGCGAGAAGGAGTGAGCTTGATTAACCTTCTGCAAATGGGATTTTTAGTTGGTATTTTGGTGTATTGTATTGATCAGGATTCCGACTATAAGATCTGTGATTAATTGTAGCTACTAAATTGGGCAATAAACAGAAGAATCAGATAGCTTTGTCGATGCCGGTCCAATTCCTTAAGGGGGTCGGGCCTGCCAGGGCCGAGACCTTTGCGCAGTTGGGGGTCGGGACGGTGGGGGACTTGCTGGAGTATTTTCCGCGAGACTGGAATTTTATGCCGGAGCCGACAAAGATAGGTCAAATGAAGCCTAACGAGACGGTTACTATTGTTGGCATGGTCGAGTCGACGGACTATCAGAGTTATCGCAGGCAGCCGCTTTTCGAGGCCATGATAAGCGACGAAACCGGCATTTGCAGGATTGTCTGGTTTCACGGCGGCTATCTTCGCGGCCAACTGGAACCGGGCCAGATCATCATGGCCTCGGGTAAGGTGACTTTGTACAGACATCAATTGCAGCTTACCAATCCGAAGTTTTTCGTGCTGGACGAGCAGCACCAGCAGTCGGCGGAGTCTTTCAGCGGCGGAATTTATCCTGCGTGCAAAGGGCTAACGAGCAGGCAAATCAAGCGAGTCATCGCTCCGGTGCTTGAGCATCTAAATGAGCTTGTATCGGAATTTTACGACAGAGGATTTCTGAAAGAAGCAAGGCTGATTTCCAGAAAGGACGCATTTGCCTGGATTCATTTGCCGCCGGATGAGGAAAAACTCTCGCAGGCAAAGCGCAGGTTAAAATACGACGAGCTGTTTCTGATGCAATTGGGACTGGCGCTTCGCCGGTACAAGGTTAAGCATTTTTCAAAGGCGCTGCCGTGCGGGTGCTCCGACAAAATCGACAGCAGGATTCGAAAGCGATTTCCGTTTCTGCTCACCGAGGATCAAGACTCGTGTATCTCCGAAATTGCCGCGGATATGGGCAAAACCGAGCCGATGAATCGTCTTTTGCAGGGCGACGTGGGCTCGGGAAAAACGGTGGTAGCGCTTTACGCCGCTTTGCTTGCCGTAGCGAACAGGATGCAGGTGGCGATAATGGCGCCGACGGAGATTCTCGCCGGACAGCATTTTCTCAGTATCGAAAGATACCTGAAGAACAGCAGCGTCAAGCGCGTTCTAATAACCGGCGGACTGACCGGCAAAAAGAGGACTGAGGTCATAAGCACAATCGGTTCCGGCGAGATGGACATTGTCGTCGGGACAGTGGCACTGCTGCAGTCGGATATAGAGTTTCAAAAGCTCGGCCTGGTTGTCATCGACGAGCAGCACAAGTTCGGCGTTGCGCAGAGGGCGGAGCTGCGCAAGCAGGCGACGCCGCATTGCCTGGTAATGACGGCGACTCCTATCCCTCGTACGCTGGCGATGACCGCGTTCGGCGATCTGGATGTTTCCGTAATCAGGCACTCGCCGCCCGGCCGGGGAACCGTGGTCACCCGCTGGGTGAATCGGCACAATCGGCCGAAAGCATACGAGTTCATCCGCGAACGGCTTAAAGCGAAGAAGCAGGCCTACTTCGTCTATCCGCGGATTACGGCGGCCGAGCAGGTAGATGACGTCAAGGCCGCGATCGATGAGGCCGAGCAGCTTTCGAAAAAAGTTTTCCCGGAGTTCGACGTCGGATTGTTGCACGGCCGGATGCCTTCTGCGAAAAAGCAGCAGGTGATGTCGGAATTCCGAAGAGGGAAAATTGACGTGCTCGTCTCGACGATTGTCGTGGAGGTCGGCGTCGATGTGCCCAACGCGACAATAATGGTGGTGGAAGGCGCCGATCGATTTGGATTGGCGCAACTCCACCAGCTTAGAGGGCGCATCGGACGGTCGGATGCCAAATCCTATTGCTTATTGTTCGCCCAAACCGACAGCGAAACGGCTAAAAGCCGGCTTGAAGTTATGACTCGGAGCAATGACGGTTTCGAGATCGCCGAGCATGATTTGCGGCTTCGCGGGCCGGGAGAGATGTTCAGTACGAGGCAGCACGGCCTGCCCGACCTTAAAATCGCAAACATCGTGGAAGATTATGATCTGCTCGTGATGGCGCGTAAAAACGCCTACGATATGGTCTCGCAGGATCCGATGCTGACAAAGACCGAGCATACCAATATCCGCCGGGCGCTGCTGGAAAAGTTCGGTGATGCGATCGGATTGGCGGACGTCGCCTGAAGTATTTCAAGGTTTTCGATTTACGATTTACGATTTCGGACTTACAATTGTCTCTCGAAACGCGACTATCGAAAATTAACGTATGAATATAACTTATAAAAACCAGTCATTGGAGAGGATTTTAATTTTCGTCAATGCCTTTACGGCAACCGTGGTCGTGGCTTCTTTCGTTTTACTGTTCGGTTTCGATGAGCCGCTGTTTCGGGCCTGGATTTTATATTCGGTTCAGGTGGCTTTACTCTGCGTATTTGTTGGCGAGAAGCTCATCCGGATGTTTAATGCCGTCTCGAAAGCCGAATTCTGGCGGGCCAACTGGTTCGAGATACCGCTTTTGCTTGCGCTTGGAATCACCGTGGTTGGAGCCGGGCGCTGGTTTGCCCCGACGAAACCTGAGGCTACGGAAGTTCGGCATTTCGCCGTAGGTCTCTATCTTGTTGTGAAGGTCGTCGCAAAGCTTTGCAAGACCAGTGTCAATCTGGCGGCGTCCGGCAGGAGTCCGACCCGAACTTTGATTGCGAGTTTTCTGGTATTGATATTTTCCGGTGCGGGTCTTCTAATGCTGCCGGCGGCGGCAGCGGACGGCAAAGAAAGCCTTAGCTTTGTCGATGCTTTATTTACCGCGACAAGCGGGACCTGTGTCACGGGATTGATTGTTAAAGATACCGGCAAGGATTTCAGCATAATGGGGCAGGTGGTTATCCTTGCACTGATACAGCTCGGCGGTTTGGGGATCGTGGTATTCGGGGCGGTTTTTGCGCTTTTGCTTGGCCAGGCATTCAGCCTGCGGGAATCGGTAGCCATGCAGGATTTGCTCAGCGCCCGAACTGTCAGCCGGATTGGTAATATGATAGGTTTTGTCTTTTTCAGCACGATTTTAATTGAAGCAGTCGGTGCGGTAAGCCTTCTGGGGATGTGGACCGGCGACGTTCAGAACAAATGGTTCTGCAGTATATTTCATGCCATCAGCGCTTTTTGTAATGCCGGCTTTAGCTTGTTCAATAACAGCTTTGTCGACTACAACCGAAGCTGGCAGGCTTGCGCGGTGATTTGCCCGCTCATTATCCTGGGCGGGCTTGGTTTTAGCGTGCTCTACGATCTGGTGAATATTGCGGTTGACAGGATCATACGGTTCTTCAAACGGAGTTTCTATAAGCAATACAAGTTCCAGATGGTAGCTCCGAAACGGATGCGGCTTCAGACCAAGATTGTTCTTAGCGTCAGCGCTTCTTTGATTGTGCTGGGAACCCTGGCGATTCTTTTATTCGAGCGTTTTGCAGCCGGCGCGGGCAGTCAGCCCGAAAACACGATAGCCGGCGCCCTTTTTCAGTCAATTACGTCCAGGACGGCGGGCTTTAATACGGTTGATATATCCGCTATGTCACCATCAAGTAAATTTATTTTGATTCTCCTGATGTTCGTCGGGGGTTCGCCCGGCTCGACCGCAGGCGGAATCAAAACGGTCACGCTGGCGGTTATCATCATGGCGGCGGTGGCAGCCCTGCGAAAACGTCATGAAGTCGAGATGTTCAGGCGCTCGGTTCGTATCGTCGTCGTCGGCAGGGCGGTAACGGTGACGCTGCTTTTTGCCGCCGTTCTGTTCGGTGGAACTCTATTGTTGAGTATAACCGAGAATTCGAACGGCTTTACAATGTCTGATATTATGTTCGAGGCGGCTTCCGCACTCGGTACGGTCGGTTTGACGACGGGAATCACGTCTATGTTGACAACGGCCGGGAAAGTAATTATTATTGCTATGATGCTGATAGGCCGGCTTGGGCCGTTGACTCTGCTGGCAGCGTTGACATTTAACTTAAAACCGGGCCGATATAATTACCCGCAAGAGGCTGTTATTGTCGGATAAGAGTTTAACGCAATAAGAGGGACGAGTTATGAGACGTTTTGCGGTAATAGGACTGGGGCGATTCGGCCAGAAACTGGCCATCGCTCTGGCGATGAGCGGTGCCGAGGTGATCGCTATTGACAAAAACCGGGATGAGATAGAACTGATCACAGACCAGGTCAGTCACGCCGTCCGGCTTGACAGCACCGATGAAGAAGCCTTGAAATCCCAGGGAGTGGAAAAGGTAGATGTCGCAATTATTGGGATCGGACAGGGGGGCGGTGGTTTTGAGGCGGCTATTCTGACGGTTGTGAATCTCCTCCAGATGGGCGTTAAAAAAATCTATGCCAGAGCCGAAGGCCCAATTGCCGGCGAGGTCTTTTCCAAGGTGGGCGCCACCGAGGTTATCTATCCCGAGATCGAATCCGCCCAGCGATGGGCCTATAAACTGATTGCGCCGCAAATCGGGGAGAAGATAGACTTCGCCGAAGGCTATAGTCTGGCCCGGATAAAGGCACCGGCCAGTTTCGACGGCAGGACTGTAATGGATTTGCAGCTCCGTCAAAAACACAATGTAAATCTGGTTTTAATTAAGCGCGGTGAGAACAGCAAACAAAAGAAGACCGAAAAGGGTAAGATTATTAACGTCCCAATGCCAAGCACGGTAATTTATCAGGACGATATCCTTATGGTTGCCGGCTCCGACGCCGACCTTGCGAAACTGCCTTAGGAATGAATGAAGTTTTACATTGTTAATTCGTCATTCAACCGGATACCCTGACGTTCCAAAATTGACAGACCATTTTGAACAGTTCCCAGTTATCGGTCAGGTTGTAGAACGATTTGAGGAAAACCGCGTCTTCGTCCGGTAAATCCTGAAAACGGAGATAGAACGCATCCTCGGTCTTAGGCGTATCTTCGAACCACTTTAGTGTGGCCCACGAGCGCCTGTGCCGTTCGAATTGGGGTTGTTCGATCTGGTTCTCAAATCGCATCTTTTCCGATATGCCCGGCTCGTGAGGTGTATTCGTCGATTTGTGTGCTTCCGTTCTCATACGTCTTTCCCTTTCCTGCCAATATTTTCCTCCTGAAGTTTATTGCTCAAGGCAGCCACTTCTGTCACCTTGAACGTCCTGTGACAAAGTTGACATCGGCAACCAATGGGCATCACTTTAGAACAATCCGTGACGGATGTGACTGTATTTTCTAAGAGTGTGTGATAAGCTCACAATGTCATTCTGAACGCAGCGCAGCGAAGGGCTCAGGATGACAAAATTGAGAATTAAAAGTTTTAGATTCTCCGGTATTTTCTGAGTGCATCGAGGAAATCTCGCATGTCCTGCGGAAGGGGTGCTTCGAATTTCATAATCTTGTCTTTTGCCGGGTGTCTGAATTCGATTGCAAAGGCATGAAGTGAGACACGGTTTATGATCGGTTCTGCCACGTTCGGCTCGACATCGGCCAACTGCCAGTCATAGACGAGCTTGCCGCCGTACGTAGTATCGCCGACGATGGGGTGTTTTATATATGCCAGATGGACACGGATCTGGTGCGTCCGGCCGGTCTTGGGGGTCATCTTCAGCACCGAATAGCCGCGAAAGGCTTCGAGCACTTCGTAGAACGTTACAGCTTCTTTGCCGGAATCAGGTCGGACGGCGTATTTCTCCCTGACCCGGGGATGCACGCCCAGCGCCGCGTTGATACGGTCGGCGGTCAGCTCAGGAGTCCCGTGAACGATTGCCAGATAGGTTTTTTTTACTTGTCTGTTCTCGAATTGCTTAGCTATTCGCCATTGGGCCGAATCGTTTTTTGTAACGATCATAATCCCTGTGGTGTTTCTATCGAGCCGGTGAACGATGCCAGGGCGGAATTCGCCTAATCCGCTCGAAAGCTCGTCCGAATAGAACGTTAGGGCGTTTACGAGGGTCCCGTGTGTGTTGCCTCTGGCCGGGTGCACAATCATATCAGACTGTTTGTTGAGAATTATCAGCTCCTGGTCTTCGTAGATAATATCAAGCGGAATATCTTCGGGCGGGATGTCTTTGCTGGGCGGCTCGGGCGGAGTAAAATCGATTATGTCGCCCGGGCTGAGCTTCTGGCTCTGCTTGCAAATTTTATCGTTAACTTTGACGGCTCCCTGCTTAATTGCAGTTTGGATGAAACTCCGGCTGAGATTGCTTAATCGCCCATGCAGATATTTGTCGAGTCTGCGCTGCCTGATTGAGTGGCCGACGTGCAGTCGCTGTGTTGCGCCGGCGGACTCGGATTTGCCTTCTGGCGTCGGATTTTTTGAATCACTGGCCGGACTCATTAGCATCGACGGGAAGATTGGCCTGGTTCGGCTCGATAGACTCCGGTAGCATATCGAACTTCAGCGGCCTGAAAATATTTAAAGGCGGTATGATGTCAGGCAGTTGGTCGTCGCCGGTTGAAGTTGTTTGTGTTGGGATTTCGGGCGGTTTCGGCGCCGGCATGAAAACAACCTTTTTCTCATAATCGACCATTGTCTCAAGACGTCGTTTTGCCTGGACGGTCGCAATAGTGTTCTCGAACTCGGATTTTTCTGCGAGATCTTCGTAGATCTGACGGGCCTGCTCGATGTTGCCGAGCTCTTCGGCGCAAAGCCCCAGGCCGAATTTAGCCGCGGCTGCCAACGTGGGATTCTTCGGAGATTTCTCCAGCGCCTCGGCGTAACTGTCTTTTGCCAGATTGGTCTGTTTTATTGAATACTGCTCTTCGGAACTGCCGTAGTGAAGCTCGGCCCGCAGGGCCTCGGCTCGTTTGATAAGCGCCAGAGCCGCCATTTGACTGTGATTTGTTTTTAATGCGAAATTTCGAAGGTTGTTTGCCGGCTGTAGAAGTATGAATGATAAGTCTCTTCCCTGGGACTGCCGGCCCTGAACGATTTGTATTTTGCTGCTCGATACCTGTGTGATAAGGTCCGTTAAATTTTTTTGCTCGCGCGCCAGCACAACGTTTTTACTGTATAGACTCCAGCCGTAAAGGGCTCCGGCTACAAGAATCACTACTACTACAATGATAATTGTTAAAAGATTTTCCTTTGTCCATTCCGGCAAATTGCCCAGCCATTCGGCCAATTCGTTGGTTTTCAGTTCATGCCGATGATCAGATTTCATTTCGTTCTCCGTAATTCTGCCAACCTTTTTTGTCATTCCTTCGTTTTACTCAGGACAGAGCCTGAGGCAAAGCCGAAGAATCTCGACGCTTGCATTTATACTGTCGTTGCATTGAGATTCTTCGTTCCACTCAGAGCTATCCTCGAGCGCAGCGAAGGAATGACAATAATCCGGCTGCCTAATCTCAATTTTGCAAAAGTTCATTTTAACCAAAAGCGCATTCTAACAGGATTTGTTTTATCTTGCAATAGTCATATATTCCGATTAGAATTTTCGCGTCTGGCAATAGAAAGGGCTTCGATGCTCGAAGTAAGAAAAAATTTCATATACAAAAGGGTACAGAAACAAAGAATCAAAGGAGCAAAGGGCCAATGCGGCACAGTTTCAGTTCCTCTATGCCTTTGTTCCTCTGTGATTTTGTTGTTATGTTTGGCGGTCTCGCTTTGTTCGGCCGGCCGGCCCGGAAGGCATCCAGGTATCGAGGGCGTCCCGCCCTCGAATCGCGGGCAGGATGCCCGCAACACAATAGATGCCTGGGATTCGTCCAGGTACATCGGCCTCGATGAGATCAGGCCCGGGATGGAGGCCTATTGTCTGACGGAGTACGGCGTAGCCGGGATTGAGAAGTTCGGCATGGAGGTCGTCGATGTCGTTCGCAAGGTCAGTCCGAGCTCGGGCCCGGGCAGCAGGGATGCGATCCTGGTCAAAGGCACCGACGAACGATTCATGCACACCGGCCCGGTGGCCGGCTGCAGCGGCTCGCCGGTCTATATCGACGGCCGACTGGCCGGAGCGCTCGCCTTCACCTGGAGCTACGCAAAAGACCCGCTCTACGGCGCCACCCCGATAGCCGAGATGCTCGCCGTCGGGCGGGGCCGCGATTCGACCCTGTACCAGGAGCGGTTCAGGGCGACTGTTGCCGGGCAGAGCGAGCTTAACTTCGATTTTACCGAACCGATCAATTTTGCCGATGTCGAAAGACGCCTGACGGACCGGCTGCTTACGGCCGGGGACAAAATTCGTGACGGCGGTTATTTCCCGCAGGTGTTAATTACCTCCGGCGTGCCCGAGAGGGTCCGCGGGCGGTTGAGCGCATTCGCCGAGCCGTTCGGACTGACGGTCGTCGCCGGCGGCTCTGGACGTTCGGCATTCGGCGTTAATCGTTCTGCGGCACGCGGCACGCAGCACGAATTGTCGCCTGGATCGTGTCTTGCGATACCGCTGGTCTCCGGCGACATTTCCATGAGCACGTACGGGACTGTCACCGACGTCGTCGGCGATAAGGTTTACGCCCTCGGGCACTATTTTCTCGGCACCGGCGCGGTGGATTTACCGATCGCCGCCGCGAAGGTGCACACCGTGGTATCGAACCTTGCCAGCTCATTCAAGCTGGCCAGCGTCACCGAGATTATCGGCGCTTTGACGACGGACGAGGCGGCCGGCGTGGTCGGCCTGCTCGGAGCCGAGGCTAAAACCATCCCGCTGACCATCGGCATCGACCGCTACAACGATACTGAAAAGCGCCTGTACAACTGCCGGCTCGTGAACCATAAGTTGCTTACGCCGTTCTATCTTCGCATGGCGGTGGCGGCCGCGGCGCTGGTGCTCGGAGATTTGCCGCCGGAGCACACCGTCGAATACGAAGTGAACGTCGGCCTATCTCGTTCGGCGCCGGTGGCCTGGCGGAACGTATCGAGCGGCATGGGGGTTAACGAGCTTATCGCCGAGAGCTACAGCGCCGTCGGTCTTCTTATGAACAATCCCTACGAGCGGATCGACGTCGAATCGATTGACGTCGAGGTTCGCATAATCCCGAAAAGCATCATCTCGCATATCTTCTCGGTCGATTTGTCGGATGCGAAAGTCCGTGCGGGACGAAGCGTAGAGATTACCGCCGTACTCGAGTCCGTGCTCGCGGGAAAAAAACAGTATCGGTGGTCCGTGAAGATACCGGATCAGATGCCTGCGGGAAGTTACGAATTGACCATCTGCGGGCAGCGTGATTACGAGCAGTTCCTCGCAAAAACGACCCCGCACAGGTTCATCGCTCAAAGCGCGGCCAGCCTCATCGATGCGCTCGATAATTCCCTGCAATTCAAAAGAGATATATTGTATTGCCTGCTGAAAATGCCGGCGGGCGGCATCGTTATCGAAAGGGCAGAGCTGCCCGACCTGCCCGCGACAAAAACGCTACTCATGGCCGATGCGAAAAGAACGCTGACAGTCAGACCCTATGCCAAATGGGTCGAAAAACGACTGAAAACCGGCTCGATAGTTATCGACAAAAAAACCCTTAAAATTACCGTCGAAAAATAAAAGACAAAAAGAATAAATCCGGCGATTTTATTCTTTGCTTTTCTGTTTTAGGAGTAGTTATGAGACACACATTCGCTGCTGTTTTCGGATTCAGGCTTTCTTTTTTTCTCTGTCTGTATATTAGTACGTTTTGTTTCGCCGTCAGCAGCAAGGTAACCCGTCACAGCAGCAGCGCCGATTTTCAGAAGGGACTTAGCGAGAAAGTGTTGATCGGTTCCCGCGGGACGATCGGCCTCGGTCGGACGAGCCGCTCGCTGATCGAAAATGCCGAGCACCCTGCACCAGGAGCAGTACAGGGGCAATTCTCCGACGTCTGGTCTATAAACAGTATCGTCAGCTCCGGCGGGACGGTCTATTTCGGCACGAGCCCCAACGGGGGCATCTACAAATACAGCCTCGGCAAACTGACGAAAATCTACCCTACAGATTCAGTTCCGATTCGTTCGGACCAAAAACAGGATGATCCGGAAAAAGCTGCGGCCGGAGAGGTCAAAGCCGAGGACTACCTTTCTAACGAGCATATTTTCGCTATGGCCACCGACGTTACCGGCCGGCTGTTGGCGTCTATCAGCGGCAAAGGATGTAGGCTGTGCCGGTTTGGCGGCGATGCCTCGTCTTCGACGGGCATGAAGATCGAGACTATTTTCGAGCCTGACCCGAACGACGCCAAATATATCTTCGCGATAGCCGTCGGCTCCGACGGCAGCATCTATCTCGGGACCGGGCCCGAGGGAAAGATTTACAAGCTGGATTCGCTGGGCAAAAATCCAAAGCTACTTTACGACGCCCTGGATAAGAATATCCTGTCTCTGGCGGTCGGCGCCGACGGCTATATTTACGCCGGAAGCGACGGGCGGGGTCTGATCTATAAGATTCACGCGTCGAAGGCGTCCCGCCCTCGAAGCGCGGGCAGGATGCCCGCGGCACGCGCGACGGTCTTATACGACAGCGACCAGCCGGAGATTACGGCTTTATTGTTCGGGTCCGATGGGAGCCTTTATGCGTCGGCGACCTCGGCGAAAATCGTCCAGACCCAGACCAAGTTCGCCGCCTCTGCTTTAAGCAGGCCGTCGCCCGGCCGGCCTGAGGCCCGCCAAAAGGACGATGGGGATAAAAGTGCTGCCAAGAATGAGGGTGACCGAAAGCTTGAAATTGCAAATACCAAGGTGGCAAGTGCTCCCAAGCCCGCCTCCAGGCCGCAGCCCGTCCGAAAAGGGACCAAGCCTGACAGGGCAAGTCACATATACAAGATTAGCGAAGACGGTTTCGTGACGGATATTTTCGCCGAGCAGGCGGTGTTCTTCTGCCTGGCCGAGCAGGACGGCCCGTCCCTTGGGGGCAAGCTGCTCGTCGGGACCGGCAACAACGCCAATCTGTTCGAGGTCGATCCGTCCAGCGAGCAACATGGTGTGATCTATGAGGACGAGCAGGCTGCACAAATCACGTCGATTTCCGTTGCCGGCGACGATGTGTATCTGGGCTCTGCCAATCCAGCCAAGCTGATCAAGCTGGGCTCTGGCTATGCTTCCGAGGGGACCTACACGTCGGAGATGATTGACGCCGACCAGCCGGCCACGTGGGGCAAGTTGCAGCTCGAAGCGGATATCCCGGCCGGATGCAAGGTACTCGTCTCGGCTCGAAGCGGCAACGTAAATGATGTGAACGATCCAACTTTCTCTCAATGGTCCGAGCCGGCGGATGTTACCGGGCCGGTACAACTGCAATGTCCGCTTGGCAGATTTTGCCAGTACAAATTGATTCTGCAAAGCAAATACGGCACGACAAGTCCGCTGATCAGGGAGGTCGCCGTGGCGTGTACCGTTCCGAATCTGGCGCCGAGAGTCCAATCGGTTACTGTCAGTCGGCTCAAAAGCTCCAGTAAGGAGGGAGTTTTCAAGATAGGTTATGTGACGAAAGACGACAACGACGACAAGCTGGTTTATAAAATCGATTTCAGGAAGATAGGCAGGACGAACTGGATCGAGCTGACCGATGAGCACGAAGCGGGCAGCTTCGAGTGGGACGGCAAAACCGCCGAGGACGGCCGGTACGAAGTCAGGGTTACCGCGAGCGATGCAAGGAGCAATACGACTTTGACAAAACTGACCGGCAGCAGAATCAGCGAGCCGGTGGTTCTCGATAACACCGGGCCGGTCGTTCGGAATATGAAGATTACCGGGCCGCTTAAAGACAACGGGCAATATCGGGTGCTGGGAGTCGAAATCGTCGACGAGCTTAGTGCGATCAGTAAGCTCGAATATACGATTGACAGCAACGCCGACTGGATTGGTACGGTGCCGGACGATTTGGTGTATGATACGACCGACGAGAATTTTACGATGAGGATAGACGCGGAAAAGGAGCTGCCGAAAGGCGACCACGTGCTGACGGTCAGAGTCAGCGATGCGGTCGGCAATACGACGTATAAGAGCCTTGAAGTCAATGTCGAATAGCTTGCGATATATTGAATTTGACAAGATTGCCGGGACGGTTGAATCGCTTTGCATCTCGGCCGGCTATGAGCTGCCGGAGGACGTCTTGGCGGCTCTTGAAACGGCGGCGGCAAATGAGTCCGACCCGAAGGCGGCGAAAATCCTCAATCAGCTCATCGAAAATGCCCGCATAGCGATAGAGGAAAAAATCCCGCTTTGCCAGGATACGGGGCTTGCAGTGGTCTTTGTCGAGCAGGGCTCGCAGGTAGCCGTGGCCCCTCCGGCGGGCGGTAACCCTGTACCAGGAGAGGTGCAGGGAACGTGTCGAGGGCGTCCCGCCCTCGAATCGCGGGCAAGATGCCCGCGACACGCGGTACAGGGTAAGGATATGACGCTTTTCGATGCAATCAACGCGGGAGTTGAGGCCGGTTTCGAGAAGGGTTATCTGCGAAAAAGCGTCGTCGCCGAGCCGCTTAACCTGCGAAAGAATACCGGCACGAATACGCCTGCGATTATTCATCATACGATCGTGCCGGGCGATATAATCAGACTGACCGTGATGACCAAAGGCGGCGGCTGCGAGAATAAGAGCCGGTTCAAAATGTTCAGACCTACGGCCGAAAAACAGCAGATTATCGACTGGATTGCGGACGTGGTCGGCTCTGCCGGCGCCGATGCCTGCCCGCCGTTTATTGTCGGGGTGGGGATCGGCGGCGATTTCGAGCTAAGCTGTCTGCTGAGCAAGAAGGCTCTGTGCCGGAAACTGGGGGAGAAAAACAGCGACCCGTTTTACGCCGGGCTTGAGGCCGATTTGCTTTCGAGAATCAATAAGCTCGGCGTGGGCCCGCAGGGTCTTGGCGGTGATACCACGGCTCTGGCTTGTTTAATCGAGACGGCCGCGTGTCATATCGCGTCGCTGCCGGTTGCGGTCAATATCGAATGCCACAGCCACAGGCACAAAACGGCGACAATTTAACTCGATAGCCGGTGTTGGATGCTCGACGAGAATTGAGCAGCGAGAATCAAGACTATTGAAACGGCTGCTTGTTCGGCCAGCCGAATTTCTCGAACATGCCGAATTCTTTTCCCAAGTCCTCACCATCAGGGCCCAGGGCTGATCGCACTTCTTCGACATGGGCGTCAACAAAAACCGCGTTGATCGTGCCGGTGTTGAGGTCTGAGCTGGATGCGCTGTGTATCGTACCAAACCAGTCGCGTCCATCGGGACACAAGGCGTTGTCGTTAAGCACATTGGCATTACCGGGCCTGCCCCACATATTCTCTTCGGCGAAGAAAAACACCTCCGATTTAGCTCTTGTTATCTCGGAACGTTTATGAATTCCACCGCGTCCGTTGGAATCTGTAGCGGAAGAACCGCCGGGGTCTCCCGCTTTAGAGCCTAACCATGAGTTCATGCTGTAACTGTATTGAGGAATGACCGGGATGGAAGGGTCGTGGCTGGGATGCCTTGTGCCCTCGGACTTGGCAAGGACTTTGAACGAGGGGCAGAGATTCACTTTCTTTAGCTTGAGATAGGACCACAACGGGCCGTCGGGCGGATATCTCGGGTCGTGCCATCGACAGTAACGCTCGTATCCGCCGACAGGATGCTCATTCGCGACGAGAGAGGTCCATGAATAAGGATAGCGGTCGTCATGGTCATCCAGATACATGGCCTGTACAAGTCCGTATTGCCGCAGGTTTGCCCGGCAGGTTATTTCCCTGGCCTGCTCTTTTACTCTCTGTAGAGCCGGCATTAATATTGCCATCAACACTGCAATAATGGCGATAACCACCAGAAGTTCTATCAGTGTAAATCCTCTTTTTTGCTCGCTCATCCTGACACCCCTTCAATATTTTTCCGATTACTTTGCCTGTTAGAACCCTATTAAATGAATTCGTCAAGAAAGTATTTATTCACTTTTTAATATAACGGAATTTTCTCAGTAGTCTTTATATTTTGCCAGCCATCCGTTTCCGTAATTGCTCCAGTCTTCCGGTCTGACGCCGCCGGCCCTCGTCCATGCATTGGCTCTGTTGAAGCCTCGATGCCACTTAAGAGTGAAATATTCCTTTAGTCCTATTTTTTGTACATGATAGTCCATAAAGACGCCGGTTCCGAATCCATCGTGGCGATTGAGCATGAAACGGTTCATCGCATTGGCGTCACTTCTCTCTTGCCAGCCGTCGTATTCCGGCGGGGTATTGGTAGATTGCGGCCATCCGCACCAGAAATAAGAATCCAGGAACATAGGAATATCACTGCCACCCTTGACGTTGATGGTTCTCCAGAATCCTTCGGGCGATATACCATAAACTTCACTGCCGATGGGCACATAGATATAGCCGTTAACACCGTAGCTGCCGTAATAGCCAATGGTACGCTGCCCTCCGGAATCCCAGGGAGGAACTTTTCCCCAGGCCATCGTCGTACTGCCCCACCAGTCGATACCGTCTATCATTTCGGGATTGGCGACTTTGTGAGCTACCGGGCAGCAGCGGATGTCTTCGGCGGTAATATAGTAATCCCGCATCGAGTCCATCCATCGCCCGTAGGCGTTGCTGCCGCTCCTGCGTTCGGGGAAGTTGCCGTTATTGTCATCCGTGTACAAAGCAAAAATCGTGCCCCACTGTTTTAGATTGGCCTGGCAGACCACGGTTCGAGATTGTTTTTTTACCCGGTGTAGGGCCGGCATTAAAATTGACATCAATACCGCTATGATGGCAATGACCACCAACAATTCTATTAACGTAAAACCTTTAGGTTTACGCATATCAAGCCCCTCTTCTTATTTGTGATTCAACTCCAAACGCTCAATAGAAAAATAAGAATAAATGCCGGTAAATGCCGGCATTTACCCGTAGCATCGTTATTCAGGTGTTTAATAAGAGCAAAACCATATAGGGTTATTGATGTTTCGCATCGTCACCCCACATAGCGACGGCGGCCCAGTGAAGGTCTTCGTTACCTGCTTGTACCTCAGAGAAAGCCGTCGGCGGCACCCGCTTGCCGAACTCGATTGTACGCGGATCTTTCCATTTGTGATAGTCACTGTGCCCATCTGCAAAAGAAAAGTTCGTTCCGTCGCCGTGTCGAACCGGCGGCGGATCCCACCACCTTTCCTCCGTTACATAAACCGTCCAACCGCCAAGAGCGGAGGTTATTGTGCCGCCGTCATCAAGAAAGACTATCCTGTAGGCAGGATTCTTGATGTTCATTCTTTTCTTGGTCATCTTGGCATTCATGTCGGGCCAGTCTTTACAATTCATCGAATCAGACACGGAATACGTCCGTAATATTTCTTCCTGTACGCCTGAGCGAACGATCTTGCCGACTGTGGGACATTTGTAAAGTCTCAACTCCTTGGTATACGGCCATAAGGCTCCATTGCGGATTGCCATTTTCTTGTCTCTGACACTCATGCCCGATTGCCAGTCTTTGAGTACCCAGGGGTCCTGGTCAGGATGAATTCCGTATTCGCCGGTATCACCGTTAACGAGCATGTCATCGTGTTCATCTGCGTACATAATCCACGCCAGGGTCAACTGCCTGAGATTGCTCAGACAAGTCGCACGTTTGCCCTGCTCTTTGACTCGATTCAAGGCGGGCATTAAAATCGCCATCAACACGGCGATGATAGCGATTACTACCAGAAGCTCGATTAGGGTAAAGCCCTCTTTTTTGCTCATAACAATCCCTTTCCCCTCTGCGCTTTGATAATTAGCTTTTCAAAAACACTATTCGATAATAAAGCCCTTTCTGCTCGGCACCGGTCGTTTCAATGCAATAATCTTGTTTAGTAATCTTTGAAACGTCTCATCCAGTCCGGCCAGTTGCCCGCCTGCATTCCACCGGCCTGCGTATAAGGGCCTGATGTATCGAATTTTTTATGCCACTTCAGCGTCCACAACTCTTTGAGGCCGACTTTTCTTGCCGACCAATCCATAAAGGCGGTATTCACAAATCCCTGATGGCGGTTGATGGCACAACGGGCCATGAGGTTGCCCGACCAGGCTGCAAACTCGTTTTCGGCAGGTGCGTCAGTTGGTAATGGCCAAAGGTCAAAACGCAGAGCCTCAACGAACCATGGCACCTGGTTTGCGCTGCGTCCACCCGCGGTCTTCCAGCCGTTCTCGACGGATACACCGCTCTCGTATGTAGTGGCGGTTCGCGGTATAAGACAGTAGCCATTGATGCCGTAACTGCCGGCTATGCCGTCCCGGCATATACCTGAGTGGTTCGACTGCGTGTAAATGCCCCAGGCGTTAAAAATATTAAACGTGGTTATAGTATCGCCGCTCTCGGTGATAATGGGTTTCGTGGCGCTTGGGCAGAACCATAACTTGTTTTTCTTACGACTTTGATATCGCTCTTCCATGTGCACTATGAACCAGTAGGCAGGGGAGCCCGGGTCTGAATCCCAGAATTTGCCGTCATTTTCCTGGGTATATATTGCCGCGATTAGATTCCACTGCTTCAGATTTCCAAGGCAGCTTATCATTTTGCCTTGTTCTTTAACGCGACGCAATGCCGGCATCAAAATAGCCATTAATACCGCTATAATGGCAATTACGACTAAAAGCTCTATGAGTGTGAATCCTCCTCTTTTGCGCATAATCACAATCTTATCCTTTCATGATTAGAACATTGCTTTTCAAAAGATCTTTTCAACAAGAATATCGGAACTCTTGCACTATGTATATTTTTTTGCATTAAGCTTTTTAGTAATCAATGCTCGCCAATATAAGATGCGTTTAATGATTCTTCTGTTCCGCCAATTTAACAATTTTGCATTATTAAGTCCAAAACCGAGATATTATAACCTACATAAGCTTTTCTTTCAATATAAAAATTGTTAATTTGTAGCATAATTTGCAATATCGATATAGTTTTCGGGGCCGAGAGTCTCGGGGCGTTGTGTCGAGGAAATGCGACACTTCTCGAATATTTCGGTCCAATCGGCAATTTTTGCAAGTCTGCCGCGGGCCAGTTTGCTGCAGGCCAGAAGAGTTTTCCGGCGATGGCCCATAAAAAGATGTACAGTCTCGGTTAATATTTCCATATTTGCTATCCGGCGGGACTTTTCACCGTCTTTGACAAAGCCGACCATTTCCGATTCGACCTGAGGCGGAGGCCAAAAGACCGCCGGTTTAAGGGTTCTAATGGTCTTTACATCCCCGGTTGCACCCAGGAGAATGCTCAATATACCGTAGCTGGCGGAAGCCGGGGCGGCCGTCATTCGATCGGCAACTTCTTTCTGGACAGTAACATACATGGCGTCTGCTGTTATCGGGCCTGTAATCAGATTCATCATTACCGGTGAAGCGGCGTTGTAGGGCAGGTTTGCCACTAACAGAATCCGGCCGGGGCTTTTTTTGCCGGCGGGGACCAACGCTTTCGAGACGGTTTGGCTGAGGCTGTTTTTAGTTTCAAGGATATCGGTGTTTATAATTGTGACATTTTCGGACTTTGCGAGCTGCTTTGCTGCAATTTCACTCAGGTTTTTATCGAGCTCGACGGCTATTACCCTGCCGGCTTTTTCAGCTAAAGCCTCGGTCATGGAGCCTGTGCCGCAGCCGGCCTCGAGTACCACGTCATCTTTCTGAATATTCGCAGAATCGACAAGCAGCCGCATAAGATTCAGATCGATGAGAAAATGCTGCCCGAACCGTTTATTTGGAAAAACGCCTGCTGACGACAGCAGGTCCCGGATTTGTCGCTTAGTCTGCATGGGAGTTAAGAATATAGAATTTTGAATTCTCAATTCTCAATTCGACATTCTAAATTCTTTTTCGTTTTTGCCATTTGTATCGCGGTGGTTATCGCCGCCTTCATACTGGCCGGATTAGCGCGATTTTGGCCGGCAATGTCGAACGCGGTCCCGTGAGCGGGTGACGTCCTGATGATTGGTATGCCGATAGTGACATTGACCGCGCCCTCGAAGTCGAGCAGTTTTACGGGAATCATCCCCTGGTCGTGATACATTGCGACGACGCCGTCGAATTCGCCGTGGGCAGCCCGTAAAAACAGGGTATCGGCGCTGAATGGGCCGAGGCAGTTGATTCCATGTTCCTGTGCCAACAACATAGCGGGTGAAATAATACGCTGCTCTTCGTCACCGAACTGCCCGTCCTCGCCGGCGTGGGGATTCAGAGCGGCCACGCCGATCCTGGGATTTTCGATGTCGAAGTATTGCTTTAAGGTGTCGTTCAACAGGTCGATGGGTTCGAAAACGCAACCTATCGTAAATTTATTCCTGACGTCAAACAGCGCTTCGTGAATTGTAGCCAGTGCCACTTTCAACGGCCCGGCTATAAACATCATCACCTTTCGCGGGGATTTACAGCGGTCGGCGAGCATTTCCGTATGGCCCGGGGAGTCCTCGCCGGCCAGCTTCCAGCTTTTCTTGCTGATCGGCGCCGTGACGAGAGCATCTATAATTTCATCGCGAGCGGCGTCAATCGCATCAAGACAAAATCTAATTGATGTCTCGCCGGCCAATTTGCTCGGGCCCTTGACCCACGACGGCACGGAATACTCGTCATAATCGGCTACGACAACCTTGAATGGGTATTCGCGACTGATTTTTTCGTGCTGATGCCGGCCCCAGAACGGTTCGATCTCAGCGGCGTCTGCGGCGTAGCAAAGCTGCTCGTTCATCCCGAAAACGACGAATTTCGCCGCCCTTCGGATCGCCGGGTCAGCCAGTGCTTTGACGATAATCTCCGGGCCGATACCGGCGGGATCTCCCATCGTTACGCCGATAAGCGGCTGCTCTGTTATCGAATTGTTGCCGTTTGTTCTCATAATATCGTTCAATGCCGGGCATTCGGCGTTCTTTTATGTACCGTTTAATAGCCTAACTGTCTTAACTTTTCGGCTGTTAAGCTCTGCTTCTTTGGCAGAATCTCATCGAGCTGCCTTTTTATCGTTTTTACAATAATATCAGTTTCTATATTAACATAATCTCCGATTTTTGCCTTGCCTAATGTTGTTCTCTTCAGTGTTTCGGGGATTATCGAGATGCCGAAGCTGTTAATATCGAGAGCGGCAATCGTCAGAGAGATTCCATCCACGGCGACCGAGCCTTTAATAATCATCGCTTCGAGCAGTTGGTTCGTAGCTGCGAATTTAATATCGGCGAACTCGCCCGATTTGTCGATTGCCTTTACCGTTGCCGTGCCGTCGACGTGGCCGAGCACGAAATGCCCGCCGAATCGGTCGGTTGGCGACAGAGAGCGCTCGACGTTAACTTCCGAAGAGGGTTTTAGTTTGCCCAGTGTCGATTTTGCAAGAGTTTCGGCGCTAACGTCAAAGCTTGCAAGGCCGCCCTGTAGCTTTGCAATGGTCAGACAGGCGCCGTTTATGGCTATACTCTCGCCGGTTTCGCTACCATCGGCCAGTTCGCCCAAATCAATAGTAAGGACCATTGAGTCGGCGGCCCGGCTGACGGACTTTACCGTGCAGATTGTTTCTATAAGCCCTGTGAACATTTGCGATTGACTATTTCTTATTGACTATTTAATATTGTAAATATCATGCTAAACAATAAAATTATAAATAGTCAACAGTCATTATTCAATAATCAATGTGAGAAAGGGGTGGGATAATTTTGGATACGATTTGGCTGAAAATTGTGGGATTCGCCATTCTTGTTGTGGGTGTGATTGTACTGATCGGTTTTTTGACATCGTCGACGAAAGAGCCGGAGAAGACTTTTTATGACCAGGTCGAAGAAGACAAACAGGAGTTTTTGGCAGAACCACAACCGCTTCAAGAACAAGAAAAAACACTTCTTCCAGAGCAGGACCGGGTGGCGGAAAGTAATGAAGTGGCCGAGCCTGTGCAGTCGGCTCAAAAGCAAGTTGAGCAGCCTAAGCCGACCGTACTATATTTCAAACCACTTTCTGAGATAGAGCAGATAGAGGCCGAAAAGCTGCTGAACGTAGCTGTCCCGGGCCGGAGCATAGGTCGATTGCCCATGACCGGTTTTAGTCTTATGGTACCTAACTGCCGTCAAATCATCAAAAGATGGCCGGATAGTCAATATGCCTATCAGGCCAGGCGGTTGCTGGCCGATTTGCCGCCGCGATATCAGACGCGATACAATGTAACAAAGGAAGAAATAGACATAAGCATGTTTTATAAACAAAGACCGGGAACCCAACCCTTCACTATGGAGGAATCACGTTAAATGGCTGCTACGGTTTCTATTGCTAATATCCCTGTGATTTCGATAACCGCCGATTGCCTGCCGGAGGGGTGGGAAAAAGCCGTTCTGGCCGTATGGGACAGGGGTTTCGATATAAGAACTCAGTACGATAAGCCACAAGACCCGCCGAGCAAAGACGCCACTGTAATGATTGTCGTTAACGATCCGTTTTCCGAACCCCGGATTCATAAGAATTTCCCGGGCGGCCCGGAGGAGCTTGAGTCGTACCGGCAGGAAGTTGTTAAGGGGATCCACGATCACTGGATCGATCCTGCCGCCGGCAAGTGGACATATACGTACCACGAACGACTCTTCTCGTACTGCCCGGTTGAGGATATCCGGGACCCCGGTTCGCCGAAGCCTTTCAGGAAAATAGACCAGATTCAATATATCATCGATTATCTCTCGCAGGCCGGGCACAGCCGAAGGGCTCAGGCTATTACCTGGATGCCGACGGCGGATCCGCCTACGGATGACCCGCCCTGCCTTCAAAGGATATGGTGCCGCCTGCTGGCCAACGAAGCGGGCGAGCTGACTCTCAATATGAATACGCACTGGCGAAGCAGGGACCTTTACAAGGCGTGGTTCATGAATGTTTATGCCCTGACCGACCTTCAAAAGAAAATCGCCGACGGCATAGCCGCCAAACGAGGCGAGCCTGTGAAGGTCGGTAGGTATGTCGATATCAGTGATTCGCTGCACATATACGGCAGCTATTTCGACGAGGTCGAGCCCGAGATAGAAAAGATGCGTCAAAGCCCGTTTACCGAGCGGTCGTGGCATAGTACGCATCCCGCCTTTGAGATGATGACAAACGAGGCGAGAGAAAACCTGACGAAGGACCCGGACTGGTATGCGAAGGCGAGAGGCGATTAAATCGAGTTTTTTATTAACGGAAATTTTTTAAGAGCGTTGCGTGATAAGAAAGGCAAAAAATGGCATTAATTGTAAATGGTGAAAAGGTTGAAGAATCGGCGATACAGCAGGAAGTTGAGCGGCTGAGGCCGGATTACGAACGGGTATTTGCCGATCAGGACGCCGAAGAGCGGGAAGCTCAACTGCTCGACTGGTCCAGAGAAAATGTGGTTGAAAAAGTCTTGATCAATCAGGAAGCGGAAAAGAACGGCGACAAAATACCGCCCGATCAGGTTCAGGCCGTTCTGGCGAAACTAAAGGAACAATACGACGACCCTGGGCAGCTCTACAAAGACTTTAACGCCGAAAACGACGAGCAGATAAAGAAAGACATCGAAAAGCAGATGAGAGTCGAGCAAAGGATCGGCAAGGTCTGCGAGAACCTGCCGAAACCGTCTGACGCTGATATCCGGAAATATTACGAGGAAAATCAGGAGCAGTTCAAATCGGGCGAGCGGGCCAGAGTGGCTCATATCGTCAAATATGTTAACTGGCAGACGGACGAAAAAACTGCTTATGAAGCGATAAGCCGGGCATACGATGAAATAAAAAGCGGCGAGCCTTTCGAAGCGGTGGTTGATAAACATACCGACTGTGCCGACAGCGGCGGTGATTTGGGTTTCGTTATGAAAGGGCAGATGGTAGAAGAATTCGAGGATGTGGTTTTCAATTTAGGTGACGGCCAGATCAGTGACGTTTTTCGCACTCGTTTCGGCTTTCATATCGCCAAGGTATATTCGAGGGAACCGGCGACTGTGGCCGACCTTGAAGAAGTAAAAGACCGAATCACCGAGGCACTGAAAGAGCAGATGCGGTCGGAAGCGATCGATAAGTTTATAGATGGATTGAAAAGCGAGGCCAAAATCGAAAAGATATAGAACGGCCTGTACGAGTCAAAATGTAGTGCATATCGCGACGAACAGCGTTTATTGCGTTGCATTTATGGGACTGTAAAAAAAGCAAAAAAGTATGCATCTCGATTTGGCTTTCGATGATTTTTATAGTAAACTTTAAATGAAGCACGAAGGAAGGAGTTGGCGGATTAGAAACGACGCTTTCACAGGATGTGAAAGCTTAGTACCAGACCTGAGGGGGGGTTGTATAAGTTTCTTTCCGAGTTGGCCTCTGCGTTCTCTGCGCAGAGGCTTTTTTAGTGGCCGAAATCCCCGATACCAAACTGCACATCTTTCCTTGTTTCCTTTGATTGAATTGAAAGATTCTACGTCTCGTTCCCATGCAAGCGCAAATTCATTTTTTTGCTGCGGTTCCGGATTGTTGTTACAGGTCTTTGGCGAAGCGGGCGAAAACAACTCAAAAGGTGGGGTTATGTTCAGTCTGGCAAGGCATTTAAGTCAAAGTTCTGCTTGCAAAATGCAAGTTCGCATTATTTAATTTGTGCTGAGCCATAAATTGGAACCGGGGGAAAAATTCTGACAAACTGCTTTAAATTTTTTTGACATACTATATATTGGAGTTATATTGTTATTGGTATTCTATATATGGTATTAACTTGATAAGCTTCGAGGAGCGGATTGCCTGTGGCTGGGTAATGAAGTCTGAGTGAAAAGACCCAGTTGCGAAGCGTCAGGTAATAAATGTATCTCGAACGCAAGATGCAATACGAGATGCGAGAGACGGAATGAAATGTCCCTTTTGTAAGGAAGACCGGGATAAGGTTGTTGATTCGCGTTCAAGCGATGGTGGAAGAGTAATCAGGCGTCGCAGACAGTGCCTTGTATGCAGGAGACGTTTTACCACCTACGAGAAGATCGGTGAGAGCTTTAAGCTCTACGTCGTGAAGAAGGATAACTCTCGCGTTCCTTATGACAGGGAAAAGATTGTTGGTGGTTTGGAAAAGGCCTGTTATAAAAGGCCTGTTTCGGCCGAGAAGATTCAGCAAATCGCCGACAAGGCTGAGGAGAATATATTCCGGAATTTCGATAAGGAAGTTTCATCGGCTTTTATCGGCGATAGTGTGATGAAGCAGTTGCGCCGGATTGACAAGGTGGCGTATATTCGTTTTGCGAGTGTCTATCGTGACTTCAGAGATGCGGGCGAATTGATTAAGGAAGTCAGCAAGGCGATTACCGAAGCAGAGCCGGCTGCTCAACCGACGCTCTTTGATTAGTAATTGAACTTTTGTAAAATTGAAGTTAGTAATCCGGCTTTGGCAATAGTGAGATTGGGTGGAATTGGCAAGGAGGCAAGACGAAAGTGTTACAGACACAGCTCAAAGTTATAAAAGCCGACGGCACTATCGAGGAATACCTGCATACCAAAGTTATGGGATCTATCAATAATGCTCTCGGCGGGACCGGCCAGGCAAATATAGAGATTGCCGAGCAGTTTGCCGAGGTGGTGACGTTTTTTCTTTATCGTCAATACAATCGTCGCACCGTAACGAGCGGCGATATCTTTTCCATGATTAAAGTGGTTCTTGCGGCGACCGATTATGAAGATGCCGCCGTCGCGATGAGCGAGCATCATTTCGAGCGTAAGCTCAAACGCTCCCGAACCGAAGTCGTTTCTGTCGATATTCAGGACCTGACCGACGCCGAGCTTCTTACCGGTGCCGAGGAGCCCGCCGGAAGGAGCCGATGGGACAAGTCCAGAATCGTCGATGATTTAATTACAAGGTACAATCTCTGCCGTCAGACGGCCAGGACGATAGCAGCAATGGTCGAAGAGAGGGTTTTCAACATGGGGATGACGCTGGTTCCTTCCAGCCTGATAAAGCAACTCGTTCTCGGCGAGGCCGCCAACGTCCTGCGGGCACAGCGGCAGTTGCAAACCGCCTAACCGTAGAGATCGCTAAGCAGCCTTTGTGTTCGGCCGAGGATTTTTTCGGGGGATTCTTCCGCTTCGATATCCAGCCAACGGACGTTTTGGAATGTTTTGAACCAGGTTCGCTGGCCTTTGGCTAATCGGCGGGTGTTTATCTTTATTGACTCAATCGCATCTTCCAGGGTTGTCTGTCCGCTTAGATATTTTATTATCTCGGCGTAGCCGATCGCGCATCGGGCCTGTTTGCTCAAAGGTTTGTCCTCGTTCAGCAGGGATTTGGCTTCATCGACGAGGCCGTCGCTAATCATCCTTTTAACTCTCTTGTTTATTCTGCTGCCGGCGTCGGTTTTTCCCCTTCGCAGGCCTATAATCGTCCAGTCGTGTTTTATCCGGCTGGCTTCCCATTGTTTCTGAAAGCTCGATATGGGTTTACCCGTTAGCCGATAAACTTCGAGGGCGCGGACGATGCGCCTGGCATCGTTCGGACTGATGCGATCGGCGGCGACCGGGTCAATTTTTGTTAGCTCACTATAGAGTTCGGTCAGGCCTTCGGCCTGGGCCCTCGCTCGCAGCTCGCTGCGAATCTGTTCGTCGGAGCCGGGTCCTTCGAACAGGCCGTAAAGCAGAGCCTTTATATACAGGGCGGTTCCACCGACGGCGATGATTTCTCTTTTGCGGTTTTTTATCGATTCGATGGCACGCTCGGCGGCATCGAGAAAAACCCCAACGCTGAAAGAATCGCTCGGCTCAACGATATCGATTAAATGATATTTCACGCGTGAACGTGCCTGCCCGGAGGGCTTGGCGGTGCCGATGTCCATTCGCCGATAGACCTTCATCGAGTCGATACTGATAATTTCAGCACCTGAACTTTCGGCCAAATCAAAGGCCACTCGCCCTTTGCCGGATGCGGTCAATCCGAGGATAAGAATCATTTTAATATTTACCATTTACTAATTATTGTTTATATATGAGCAAATAATCGACAATCAACGCTTGGTTGTCAAGAGTGGGTAATTAGGATGTAATCGATTATGGATGCAGACACCTCGACAATGGATTTCAATACTCGCCTGCGAAGGAAGGCGCAGTCGGTCAATTATTCTCTGCAGCGAATATTGGGATCTCAGGATATAAACAGTGAATTGAAAGAAGCTCTCAAATACACGCTTGGAACTCCCGGCAAACGGATACGGTCGGTGCTGCTGCTCTGGTGTTGTGAGCTTGTCAGCGGTCGGGCCGGCAGCGATGCGGAGATCGCCTCGGCGGCGATTGAGATGGTGCATACGTATTCTCTGATCCACGATGATTTGCCCGCTATGGATGATGATGATATGAGACGGGGCCAGCCGACATGCCATAAAGCCTTCGACGAGGGCACTGCGATTCTGGCGGGCGATGCTTTGCTTACGCTTGCCTTTGAGATACTCGCAAAAGAGATAGACCAGCCGGCCGTCGCGGTAAGTCTTATAGCTCAGTTGGCACAGGACGCAGGCGCCTCCGGGATGATTGGCGGACAAATGGCGGACCTGAATGCCCAGGAAAGCACCGGCACGAAGGAGCTTGTGGAATATATCCATATCAATAAGACAGCGAAAATGTTCCGGTGTGCCGCTGCGATGGGAGCTCTTTGCGGCGGGGCGACACAGAAGCAGCTCGATTCTCTGTGTGAATATGGCCTGCATGTCGGCCTGGCGTTCCAGATAGCCGATGATATTCTCGATGAAACCGCATCGAGCGAGCAGCTTGGCAAGACTGCGGGCAAGGACATCAAGGCCGACAAGTGCACGTATCCGTCGGTTGTCGGATTAGAGAAGGCAAAAGAAGTTCAGGAAAAGCTGACGTCGGAGGCGGTAGAAATATTGAAGCCGTTCGGGCCAAAAGCCGAGACACTCCGCCAATTCGCCACGGCCTTGCTTGAAAGAACAAAATAGTTTCACGCCGACCGATGCACCGGCGAAATTCACAATTGTATTATTAGTACTCATCTGTCCTTTCACGGGAGCTTTCTGATAGAGACCTATGTTTTCATGCCGAGCAGGAACCGGAGGAGTTTCGTTCTTTTCACGACCAGTTCGTAGCATCCGAGCGTTGCTGCAAACGTCGCAGCGCTGAGGAGCACGAACTCGGCCGTCAGTCCCAAACGCCACTGTACAACGTAATAACCGATGATTAGCATCAGGACGAAGTGCAGGATATAAAACGGGTAACAAGCCGGGCCGGCGTATTTGAGGAAACGATTCGTGCCGGACAGGAATCTTCTGGCCAAAGCCAGTATAGCCAGAACCCAGCACCATGTGTGAAGGCCGAGGAATATCGAGTACAGAATGTATCGAGGAGTATAAGCAGGGCGGGAAAACGCCGGCATCTCGAAACGCATCATGAGAACGAATATGGTGGAAATAATCGCCAGCGGCAGGGAGATCCACAAGTGCCTCTCGACCGCCTTCCATAGCCCCTCATGCAGGCAGATGACGTAGCCGTAGAGAAAGACCGTCAAATCGTAGCAGAAATATGTCCAGTCGTTGTACAGGTTCAACTGTGCCATCGGCCATTTCGGCCCCAGCGCGATATTAATGATGATTAACGGCACGGCCAGCAGCAGCAGGGCGCCTTTCTTCGAGAGAAATTCACCGAATTTGCCGGCCAGGCCGCTCTCGCCCTGCCATCTTAGGCTGATGAATAACGGCAGACTGATCAGTGAAAAAATCAACAGATACCCGACAAACCATAAATGTGCCCAGCCTGGCATCGGGATGCGTCCGGGCATCCGGCTGCGGTGGATTGTCGCCAGGCAGTGCGGCCAGAAACGGACGATATAGTCCGAGAAGCTTTTATTATAGGACACTCCGGGCCAGAAGTACAGCAGCACAGGATAACAGACCAGCATGAAAAACATCAGCGGCACGAACAACCGCCTGGCTCGTTCCCGAACAAAAGCTCCCGGGGAACGATGGCTTAGCGACAGGCACGCGCTGGCGCCGGCGATGAAAAACAGCAGCGGAATCTGCCAGCGAAGCGAAAAGCCGGTATAGTACCGCAGGACAGTGACGCCGGGGCCTTCGAGTCGGACATGTGAGAATCCCGCCGCATACGCTATCAGCCAGGCCGCATGCCAGGGGACCAGGTTGATAATGACCAGCACCCTGAGCCAGTCGAGATCGTAACGGCGTCTGTACCCGGCTGTCGATTCGGTCGGCGTTGCCTGTCTGTGTTCCTCCGGCATGTCACGCCCATACATGTTCGCTGCCTCCCGTTCTCACCGGTTTAAGTTCTCTCGGCACAGATTTTCTCGCGGCAAGCTGGTAAGCCTCTGTTATTTATGAAGCCGGCAGAATAAACCACAACTTGAAGATGTGGTCAAATAAAAAGTTCAACAAATCCAGCAACCTCTGATCGGATTTTATTGTGATTGTATAAAGCCGGATGTTCTGAACGTGCGGATTAAAACTACGTCTCAAAAGAAGTCGGCTATTAGTGTTGAAATACTTGGCGCCCGACGTGTTTCGAGTGACTCGGGCCCGCTGAAACGGCCCTGAAAGTAGCCGCAAGTGTCTTTTTAACAAGGGCTTAGGCATATCTAATAGCCGGGCCGGATAGGAAAATCTCTCTTTGTCGCCGGTTCGAATTCATTGCCGTACTGCTGATTTTTACAGAAAAAAACAGTTTATCCGAAATCATTAAGGAAAAGATAGAGCGCCTGCCGATAGAGGCAATTGATTTGGAAGCTGTATTATGAAAATTCGTAAGTATTCGATAATTCTGTTGTGGTTAGTTCTTGCCTTTTTGAGTATTTGGGCATATGTAAACAAAGTGCGTGGATTTATATATCAGCCTATGAGATATGAAAGTCTGCAAAACAAGCCCCCTTTTATTAATCAAATCCGTCCTCCGCCTATATTAGCCCGGGAAAATGAAAAGCATCTGAAACTAAACATTATACATTCAAATTACGAACCAATAGGCCCTAAGCCCAGCGCTTAAGGCCTTTTTTATTCCTATCCGGCAGTATCCCAAACGGGCCTGGAAACATACCGCAGCAGAACTCATAGTATACATACTGATGGAAGGCTGTGTTTCATGAAGAACCTTTGGAGATCCCGCCTGATACGATAAAAGCCATCGCCTTCGAGCTTTCGATACTCAACGGCTTGACCGCCTCTTTCGGAAAGAGCAAAACGTTGCCGGCAAAGTTGTACGATTGAGGCAGGTACACTGCAACGTGGTCCGAAAGCCCGAGGTTCTCAAGACTCTCTTGCGTGACAAAGCCGATTATTTTAGCCGCTCCTCCGGGCGCAATCGTGGCGATGACGGGCTTGTCGAAACTTTTTTTCTCGCCGGCGAACGCCTCAATCATGTCTTTTACCGCCGAATAGAGCAGCTTTACCAACGGCAGACCGATAAAAACCTTGTCTATAAGAGCGAACAGCCTTTTGCCTAGGAAATTCGACGCGATAAAACCGATAACGACAATCAGCCCAAGGGTAAGCAGCAGTCCCAGCCCGGGGAACTTGATTCTAAACAGGGTACGGAAGGCTGCATCGAGACTGGTAAACGCCCATATAAGCAGAAAAACGGTAAGGGCCATAGGGACAAAAACCAAAAGTCCTTTTATGAAATAATCCACGAGTTTCTTCATTTTATGACTCCCAAAAGGTTCGTTTCATTAATAAATCGAAAGTTCAAGCCGCTAATATTCCTGTAGGATTCTTTTATTTACACAAGTTGAGTTTCATCTAAGGCTTCCTTTACCAGATTTGCCCGACTAATACAACATCTTTGGACGATTTCTCAGGGTGGTTGTTCCGTCGAGGCGGCTTCGAACAGTTTTTTGGCCTTTGTTCTTATTTTTTTGCGACGTTTTTTACTCTTTTTACGTTTATAATGGTGATGACAGTCGAAATTAACAAAAAAAGAATACCGAGACATACGAATTTGAGTCCGAGTGACAGTGAACATGCTGGTCTTATTCAAAGGGCATGCAGCGACCCCGATGCTTTTGCGCAGCTTTATCTGCTGCATTATAAAGATGTGTTTAACTATTGCCTGCGCCGGCTGTTCGATCGCCACGGCGCCGAAGACGTTGCCTCGACGGTATTCTTTAAGGTCATGCGTAAGTTGGACTCTTTTGACGGCGGGGCGTCGGATTTTCGAAGCTGGCTGCTTCGCATTGCTACCAACGCAGTCAACGATCATCTGCGATCTGTCAAACGCAGGGCGAATGCGATTGAAAAGGCTGTCATCAATACACGGGAAAAAACCGCTTATCTCATCGATTTCGATGAAGAACTTCTTGAGAAGAAGGCTCTCTTAAAACAGGCCATGTTAAGCTTAAAACCAAAGTACCAGACTGTCATCACGTTGCGTTTTTTCGAGAATATGAAGTTGAACGAAATAGCCGCTTGTCTGGGAAAGAAACCCTCTACAGTGCGCAGTTGGCTCCAGCGTGCTACTGTGAAGCTGCGGAGAAAGTTAGACGCCGCTAACAAGAACAGAGGGGCACAATTATGAACGATAATGAAAAATATATCGAAGAGTTTATAAAGGATATTCCTTTTGATACTCCGGACACCGGGCATCGTGATAAGCTGAAAAAGCAGCTTCTCAGCGCCTTTCCCAAACACCGGCTCCGACCGACAGTTCACACTGTTCCAATCCGGAGAATCATTATGAATAAGCCACTAACCAAATTAGCCGTTGCGGCGGTGATAATCGTCGCCGTAATGATCGGCCTGAACATTCTTCCCGGCGGCGGTGTAGCTCTCGCCGAAGTGCTCGATAAGGTCAGGGATATCAAAACAGTTTTTTACAGAACAAAAGCCGACATAAAGGGTCTACCCGGAGCGCCCGCCGAACAGATAACTCACTTTACGACGCAGGTAAAGCTTTCGTACGATAAAGGTCTCCGTATCAATTCACAGATAAAACTGCCCGAGAGAACCGTCGAAAGGGAATCGTATATCCTGTTCGACAAGCGCGTACTTTATACTTTGATGCCCGCCGACAAGGAATATATCGAGATGAAGCTCACGGACGAGCTGATGGAAAAGATGGATTCGGAAAACGGGGATCCCGTGACGCTGCTGAAAGCGATGGCCGAGTGCGAGCACGTCGAACTTGGTCACGAGACGATTAACGGTATTGGTGTCTGGGGAATCGAGGCGACCGATCCGGTACTGGGCACGAAGGTCGGCTCGGTGCTGAGCAGCGGCATGTTTGACAACGTCGTGGTAAGACTCTGGGTTGATGAGAAGACAAAACTGCCGGTCAGACTGACGGCAAAAGGCTCCGCCCAAAACGGCGAGATTTCGATGGACCTGGTAATTGACGATTTTCAGTGGGACGCCGTAATGGACCCGGCCGAGCTCGAGATTACCATTCCTGAAGATTATAAGCTTCTCGGACAGGCGACCTGGGACGTTACGAAAGAAGGGAAGGATATTGTTCAAGTTCTGGAATTCTTTGCCGAGTATGCCGACGGCGTGTATCCCAGCAGCCTCTCGACGATGACGGTAGCGAGGGAGATTGTCGGTCACTTAAGGCGGAAATTAGCTCCGTCTCTGTCTTCCGGAAGTTTACCCGGGGAGATGATGGAGAAGTTAACAAAACTTGAAATGGTGGGACAGGCGTATGCTGCGCTTGAAAACGGGGGCAAAGACCCGTCCTACTACGGCGACAAAGTTACCGCTGAGTTCCCGCACGCCGTACTGCTGCGGTGGAAAATCGCCGATGACAGGTACAGGGTGGTCTTTGGCGATTTGAGCATAAAGGATGTTGCACCCGATGAGCTTGCCCGGCTCGAAGCCGCACCGCTCAATCCACTGTCAAAAGCAATCAAGCCGCAGCCGGCGGACGGGCTTATCGGCACGCAGTTGGAAGACCTTGAGCTGAGCTGGATGCAGGGGGCGAACGCGACGGGGCATAAAGTGTACATGGGAACCAGCCCCGATACGTTGGAGTTGCTTGCCGAGGTAAGCGACTCTACATCCACCGTTGCTCCTGCTCTCGAACGGGAAGCTACTTATCACTGGCGCGTAGATGAAGTACAGCCGGATGGTTCGGTTGTGACCGGTGACGTCTGGAAATTCAGTCCCGGCGGCCTTGTGGCTTGGTGGAAATTCGATGAAGGCTCCGGCGTCACGGCGGTCGATTCGAGCGGCAACAATCTGAACGGCACAATCGCCGGCAATCCGGCCTGGATCGATGGGCCTGCCGGTAAAGCCCTGAAATTAGACGGAGACGGCGACTATGTGGACCTGGGAAATGATGCGAGCCTCAACTTGACACGTCAAATCACCGTGGCGGCATGGATAAAGGTCGATAAATTTGATTGCGAATGGCAGGCCATCATCAATAAAGGCGACGGCTCCTGGAGGCTGCAAAGGAACGGGGCCAAAGGCTCAATCGAGTTCGCCTGTACCGGCGCATTCGTGCCCGGCGCGCAGGTGGGCAGTCTGTTCGGAACCGTCGGCGTCGATGACGGCCGGTGGCATCACATCGCCGGCACGTATGACGGTTCAATGATCTGTCTGTACGTGGATGGTGAACACGATGTAGGGTCAGATGCGGACGGCGCCATCGAAGTTAACGACTACAATCTTTTAATCGGTGCAAACGCCGAGAAATCCGGCCGCAACTTCAACGGCTCGATTGACGATGTCCGTATCTACAGCTACGCCCTCAGCGCCGAAGAAGTAAAGGCGATTTCCGCCGAGAAAAATCCCGCCCCGTAAAAATAGCGGCAGCGGGGGGAATCAGGTTTGATATTATTTTGAAAATTAATTGGTGAATTATAATGGTTAATAAAACAATGTTTTATACAGGACTAATTTTGATAATAATTTCAGCAATTTTAATGTTAGGAAACTTCCTGGGTGAAAAAGCTTCTCCAATAGTTTTGGGGATAGTGGGGATAGTATTCATAGGCGCTTCAAAGTACCGTCCATTGGAAGGCAAGAAATAAAAGTATAACTCCCCGAAGGAAAACTGTCACCCCGATACTTTGAATGGTTGCTTTGATTTAGTATTTGCTAAGATCGGGATTGAGCAATTCAAGGATTGTTGGCTGGTCAATGTTTTCCCTTGTCACTAGGGTGGAACCCGTATCGATTCTGCGGGGCGCTTGCTCGCCTCGGATGTGCCCGACCAGGGTTGTGACGCCGAGATAGCCGATTCTCATGGGATTCTGCACGACAAAACCGCTCAGCTCGCCCGCTCGCAGGGCGGCAATCATGGTCTCGGAACTGTCGAAGCCGACAAATTCGACCTTGCCGGCGAAGCCAGCGTTCTGCAATGCACGCAGGATCCCCAGGGACGTCGGCTCGGTAGCGCAGAAAATGCCGTCAATCTGCAGGCTGCCCCCGGCGGCCCCGAATCGAGCGAGCAAATTTTCCGCCGCCTGTAACGCGCTTTCGGTGGTAACTCCTGCGTACTGATTTGAAGTGACAACTTCGATGCCGTTAAAAGCCCGAATTGCGTCGAGAAAACCATCCTCGCGTTTGGTTGTGCTGTCGGAGCCTTCGGCGTATCGCAGTACCGCGACATTGCCTTTGCCGTCGAGCAGTTTCGCCATGTATTGACCGGCGAGCTGCCCGGCTTTGAAGTTGTCCGTCGCGACGTAGCTGACGTAATTGTCGCCCTGCAGGCCCGAATCGAAGATGGCTACGGGTATCCCGCCGCTCATCGCCTCATCGATCGGCCGGCGAAGCGCAACATCGTCGAGCGGCGCCAGCACGATTCCTTCGACCCGGCGCGTGATAATATTTTCCACCACGGAAATCTGGGCCTCGCGATCGTCCTCCTTCAGCGGGCCCTTCCAGAGGATATCGACACCCAGTTCCCGCCCGGCCATATCCGCCCCGGCGTGAACCGTCTTCCAGAATTCATGAATTGTGCCTTTCGGAATAACTGCGATTGTCAAACGCTCGTTTTCCTCCGGGGCCTCTTTCCTGCATCCGGCCAGACAGATACCGATTATAAAAGCCGGCAATAGAATTGTTTTTGCTCGTGTCATATTCAATTTCTAAAAGGCTCGATGCGGATTCGGGCGTAGCGGAGGTTCGGGGCGTCGTCGGCGATGCCGAAGATGTCTATGATGTCGGATGATTTTGAGCCGCCGCGTGGGGTGTTGGTGAAGAAGCTGCCGAACGGATGCTTCAGCTCGATACGCTGGAACTGCGGTTTGTTTTTGCCCGAAGGTATTCGGGCGAGAAAGTTGCCGGATGTGCGTTGTCCTTTTTTGACGTTCGTACCGGCGGCGATTACGTAAAGCTCTCCGGCGCTGCTGATATGAAAGCGGCCGAACGATGGCTCGAAGCCGTTCGGTCCGGCGGGTCTCTCGGCCAGTGTCTGCCGGGAGAGGACTTTGCCGTCTTTGACCGTGACATATTCCAGATAGACAGACATCGCCTGGCCCGGGAAGTACTTATCGCGGATGAAGTCGTACTGGTGCGGCTGCTTCGTATAGAGCAGGTGTGCGGCGCCCGTCCGGTCGATGTGCATGTCGAGATTGCGGATATGCCCGGCCGTCTTTTCGACTGAATCGATTTCAACCGGTTCGCAAAAGCCGGTCGTGCGGATATTGTCGGTGTAAGTGTAAAACAGCCGCCGGAAGACATAGTCCCACTTGCGTTTCAATTTCTCGAATTTGAGCTTCTGCCACTCTTCGACCGGCTCGACAATATCGCCGATTGCCATCACGTGAGCCGCACCGTCCCGCAGGGCGACCTGGGGATAGCAGGACCTGATTGGGAACGTGATTGTTCCTTTTTGGTGCCATTGGCCATTCTTGTCACGGTAGGAAACGAATTGCTCGCTGGTCCTGGCGTTAATGTTCAGCAGCAAAAGCTCGCCGTTGGCTCCGTCGGCGGCAAAGCCCCTGTAGGAATGGTCGGTGAAATAAGTGCCGTCCGCCCATTCCGGCTGATGTGTTTTTGCCGGTACTGACGGATTAGCCGGATCGAACTCAAGCACGAGAGGCTTGCACGGCCCGTATTTTGTGCCGGGCGGCTCGGTAGAAGGATTGACCGACAGAAAAACAGGGCCATCATGGAACACCGCCAATGGACATGGTTCGCGCTGGCGATATTGCTTCTCGGTTTGTGCAAGTTTCCAGCCTTCCGCCGAACGACGCCACAACTGCCAGCGGGTATTGCAGAGCAGCGGGACATCCTCGCCGGTCTCGATAACCGATAGGAAAACGTCGCCGCCCTGACGTGCGATAACCGTCGAGCCGTAGCACCACATCGGCCCGGCGCCGTTATTAGCCGGCGTATAGCGGGTGACAACTTCCTCGAGCTCGACTGCACAATTAACGCTTTGTTCTTTGCCGGCTTTATCCGCTGCGTATATTGCTGAAAAACAGTAAAGGCAGCAAAAAGCCATACACGATAAAATCAGTATTCTTGAACGGTTGTTCATAAGTTCATCACCTGAAATTTTCATAAACAGTGTTTAATCGGCTCTCCGAATCCAAACACGGCTTCTGGCAGAAATGGGTATATTCAAAGCCACCCGGTTTCCGGACCCGTTTGGTTGAACGCCGACGGGCTTTCCTGAAAAGGCATCGACGAATTTGCCGGATTGATTCTTTTCAATGTTGACCGAGACGGTGACATTTACCGCCTCGTCGTTGAAGTTCTGGATAACGCAACTAAAGGAGTCGAACGGGTGGTATGTAACACAGGCGGGTCCGTCGAAAGTTGTGCCGCCGAATGCCTCACGAAGTGCTGAGAGCGCCGGGCCGTTTATTCCGAGCAGGCCCAGCGGCCTGGGGCAGAGCAGGACCTCACCCACGGCGTCGAAGTCGGCCTGGCTGTATGTGTGGGTATTGAGCAGGGCGATGCGGCCGCTCGATGTTTCGCTGACGATAAGGAGGGCGAGCTGTTTGCCGCCGGACGTGCACACGATGTTTTCCGGACCGGCTTTGCCCTCTATGGGCGATTCCAGATCGACGGTGACATTTGAGTTGGTTAGTTGAGCACGTGTCGGCTTTGATTGTATATCCGTCCCGAGACCAACCATGCCGGCGAGCTTGTCACCGTCGGGGGACGTTATGAGCAGATTCGTTGTCAAGATAATGTCAGTGCCTTTTGAGCGTGCCTTGTTAATGTGGTTCATAAGCTCCGGATCGGCAGCCGCCTGGGCGGGCAGAAAGATAACCGGGGCATCTGCCGGGAACTTGTGCACCGGGACCAGGGGTATGCCGAGCATGCCGAGAAAATCCATGATGTACATGTCGCCGGCGGGATCGCTGTTCGGCGGCTTGTAGGCGGGGATGCCGGTGACGGGATGCTTGCGGACGAATGCAGCCAGGTCAGCAAGCCGGTCGAACTGGGCGATGACTTTCTCGTGGTCCGGGTGGCCGGCCATGACGTTGCTGAAGTTGAAGAAGACCAGTTCCGAAGCGCCCGCTAAGACGCTCGTATATGCCTGGTCGATGAAGTCGTGCTCTTTACAGTCGCCGTGGTCGAACCATGCCCCGCCGATTTTCGCCCCGGCGATGCCCGCGAGCCAGCGGTAGTTGACGAATCCCTCGTAAGGCTGAACGAATCCGAACCGCTGGGTATTGCGGCCGCGTGTTTCCGTGCCGACCCAGACCATATCGAACAGCTCCGGCAGCGTTTTCGTATCGTAGCCGAACAGGTGAAACCGGTCGTACCACTGAGGGTATTTGACGATCATGGTAATATCGGGATTGACCTGTTTCGCGGGCCCGATGAAGACCGACTGTGCCAGCTCGGTAAGCAGAGCCCGGCGGTACTCACCCCAGCTCCGGTCGCCTTTGGCTGCTTTCGATTCGTCGCTAATATCGCCCGTGCAGAGAAAATCGTCCACTATGAAGGAATCGAAGATACCCGCGGCCGTGCGGATGACTTTTTCGAGGTCGCGCTGGGTCTTTTGGTTCTGCCAGTTGAACCAGCCGAGCGGTCCTTTCTGCCGGACGCCGAAATCGCCGCCGGGAACGGTTGCTATGCCGCCGACGATTTCGATTTCATATCTTTGAAGCCAGTCGCGGGCGAAAGTCAAATGCTCGGGTGAGACCACGTGGCCGCCCCGGTAAACCTCGAGATAGAGCTTGGTGAGACCCATTCGCCGGACGGTCTGCAACGCCTTTTCGCAAACACCCGGATCGGTCGCGAGACGCTCGACGGTTCGTGAGGTGACATAGGACGCCAGACGCAAATCTCTGATGCGTGCCCGGGCTTTGTCCTGCTGCGTCTGAGCGGCTGATTGAGCGTTCTGAAAAATTGATGTTAATCCGATGATGCCGATTAATACGATATGTTTCATAAGTTTACCCTTCCGGCGGGGTTTTGGTCAGCATGTCTGTTTTTCCTGATATTAAATCGGCGATGGCATGTGTGTAGCCGAACCTCTGCAGGAATATCTTCACCACGGCGGTAATTGGAACCGCCAGGAACATCCCGATTATTCCCCAGATTGTTCCGAAGAAAATCAAAGACAGCAGCACGACAATCGGATGCAGATCGAGCGATTCTCCCATCATCTTGGGCTGGACAATATTGCCGACGACAAACTGTATGCCGCCGGGAATTACCAGAACCAGTATCTTCGAGACCATGCCGAGCTCCGGGTCAATCAGAGCCACCGGCAGCGGCAGTATCGTCGCAATAACCGAGCCTATATTGGGAATGAAATTCAACAGGAACGCCAGGAATCCGAACATCCAGCCGAATTCGACTCCCAGGATACTCAGCACGAGTCCTACGAGGACGCCTGTAACTCCCGAGGTCAGCATCATCGTCAGCACGTACCGCTTGATGCGTGACTCGACCTCCCACCACAGGCTTCCCTGCGGGGCCTTGTATGTGCCCTGCCCGGCGACCATGAAGATCATAAAAATCACAACCAGCAGGACGTTCGAGATAATTCCCATGATGCTGCTGGCGATATCGGTGAGCACTTTTCTGATGGTATTGGTCGGGACGCGAATCAGCGGCTCGGCGGGACTTTTAACCGGCTCGTTGGGATCGAGTACCGGCTCGTTGGGATCGCTGACCGGCTCGTTGGGGTCGGTATACCAGTCGGGGGGCAGCAGCCCGCGAGTCCGGACAAGCAGTTGCTGGAACTGGTCTTCGTAATCGTCCTTGCTTTGCACGATCTGATCCACCGCCGCAGTTACAAGCAGTGTCCCCAGCATCAGGATCGCACAACCGATCGCGAGCGTTGTGAAGATCGCCGAGCGACGCGGGATACGGAGCCACTTCATCTGCAGGTCGATGACCGGCGTCAGGCAGAGTGTAAGAAAAATGGCCAGCACGAACGGTATCAGCACGGAGGCAAAGAAATACAACGCCGCGGTGATGCCCATCGCCGTCAGAATCAACAGGCATGCCGTCTGGATGCGTTGCTCGTAATTTTCGCGGTCTTTCGCCATCGAGTAATGATGATAGCCTCTGATGCTCTAAGGTTCAAGCCAAAATTGAATGGTTCGCACTTTCTGTTTTCAGGATTGAGTTGAACATTTCCTGTCTTCCGCACTATAGTAATCTGAGAACTAAAAACAGGTGAACGCATGGAGATACCGCTAATCTTATTGGTCGTAATTATCGCCGGCGGCATCGGCACAATGACCGGTTTCGGGACATCAACGATTATGGTGCCCGTGATGCTGCTGTTTTATCCGGTGCCGCAGACCCTCTTTTTCGTAGGCATCATCCACTTTTTCGGCAACGTCTGGAAGCTTGTGCTGTTTCGCAGGGGCCTGCGGTGGGGGCTTATCCTGAGCTTCGGCATCCCGGGAATCGCAGCTACGTATCTCGGCGCCTCATTAGTCTTCGATATTCCGGCCGTAGTACTTTCAAGAGTCCTGGGCTCCTTTCTGATTCTTTACGTTGTTTATCTGTTTGCGAAAAGCTCGTTCAAAGTCAAACCGAGCCTTGTATTCGGAGCCTGCGGCGGGGCACTGTCGGGCTTTCTTGCGGGTGTCTTCGGAATCGGCGGTGCGGTACGCGGCCTTTTCCTGACGGCGTTCGATCTGCCGAAGGCCGTCTATATCGCCACCGCCGGAGCTATCGCACTGTTCATCGATGCGACGCGCCTTACCACATATTTTTCGAAAGGCGCCCGCCTGCCCGAGCTGCTGCTGTACGGGCTGCCTTTATTTATCCCGGCGTCCTTTGTAGGCGCAGCGATTGCAAAGCGTATCGTTGATAGAATCCCGCAGGAGCACTTCAGGAAAATCGTCGCCGTCTTCCTGCTGCTGATGGGCATCAAACTGCTCCTCCTGCCGGCATGATGCTGCCCGGCGGCACCGAAACTCAAATATGACAAAGGAAAAGCCCTTGCTCTCCATGAAAGCTGAGTTTGAGAAGCAAAAGCTCTGCAAAACCTGTAATGATCGATTCCCGGTTCTTTACTGATGTTAATTACGATAATATTTTTTATAGCGCTCTGCGTCTTCGCAGCCAGCCGACGATACCAACACCAATACCACCGAGCAGAATCGCACCGGGAGCGGGAATCGTTGGCGGATCTGCCTGATCCCATAGAGCCCATAGGTGAATCGTGGAAAACTTCCCTACGACTAAATTTTCTAAATTCCACGCAGAAGGCGTACCCGGGATATTCGCCCAGACCGTAAAGCTATCGACAATTCTGTTGTTATCCGGCAGTAGTCGAAACGGCGTATCAATGTCAAGGTATTGTGTGGTAGTAATCGGCTGGATGATATCGCCTTTTAAAACATATGGTGATTCAAAAAAATCTTTAAGATTCTGGGCAGCCGATTCAGCCTTTGTTGGATTGCCCCAGAAGGCAGGTTCCCTCAAATCCGGAGGATCGGTAGAGCCGAATATCTCTGCAAACATCTCCGTCCTGAATCTAACATTCCAAACCTCTGAGTCGAATTCCAGTCCGTCAACACCTATGATTTTTTCCCCGTCTAATACAGCCGTGGGAGCAGCGCTCGCGTTGGATGCGAACTGTGCTGCGAGTAGGAATAACATCATGATAAATATTTTATGTAAATTTATGTTCATATTTTTCCTTCCTTAAACAAAAAGTCATAAGACTTTTCAGAACCGAAGAGCGCCGCTTCAAGTCTAACCCGCATTTCTCACAGATAGAGATTCTGGGTCGATTTTGACCCAAAAAGCTATCTTCATAACTGCCTGTAATTGCTTCAGGCTCAGGAATCACATAAGAAATGCTCGAATTGTCTACG
>Ga0180433_10000101_pt1 | contig 135946 bp, 139 predicted proteins | sample SS_ome_8_FD_132980 | JGI IMG/M metagenome (GOLD analysis project Ga0180433, IMG submission 132980) | Hypersaline lake sediment archaeal communities from the Salton Sea, California, USA - SS_1_D_1 metaG | ecosystem: Environmental > Aquatic > Non-marine Saline and Alkaline > Hypersaline >... | reverse complement strand
GTTGACCTGGTTGTTCGCCTCATACTCATTCTCAAGTCCGATGAGGCTCTTTCCGTCAGGAACGGAGAGTCCAGCCGTGACACTGGTGTAGTTCCCGGGCTTCAGGTACACCACATAGGTGTCCGCGTCATCCAGCATGGCTTGGATGGCCGTGTGAGTCATGGAGCTGTCGGCGATCTGGTAGTAGGTAGCTCCGCCTGACGGGTCTGTGGCCTCCCAACGCGTGTTGGCGTTCACCCATGTGAGAACCTGGCCGTCGCTGGGCGTGCCTGAGAGCACATCGTTGCCCTGGATCTTGACCACGGTCAGGTTGGTGGGATAGGTGCCGCTCAGATCGCCGCCAGTGGAGTCGCCGGAATGGATGGCGGAGGTGTCGATGCCGTTGCCCGGGACACCTGTGAGCGTCGTGTTGGAGTGGTTGTGCGTATCGTCACCCACGACAGTAGCACCGAGAGTGCCGGTGACGTCCCCTGCGAGGGCGGTGCCGGAGTGTGCGACTTCGTAGTCGCTGGCACCATCGTAGAAGCGGAGCTCGTTGGAGGTGTTGACCCAGACGCCCTTGCTCAGGTTAGTGGGGCGCGTCCCCTGCGACGGCAGCTCCATGCCGATGCCGTTGACCACTCCGAGAGTTGTCATGTCCCCAGTGGAGTCGTCGACATCGATCTTCGTCAAGGCGTTGGTGACGCCTGTAGAGAGATCCTTTGCCAGGAGTTTCATCTATGACCTCGCTTGAGGTGACTACGGCCTTGGTCTCTCTGCGACGTAGGACCCGTCTACGCGTCTTGAGAAGCTCCAGCCGTCAGGAATCTGCAGTTTTTCCTTCGTCTTAGCCAGGGTCTCCTGCTGCTCGGCCAGTCGTCTCTGAAGATGCTCTCGCTCAAGCTCAGCAATCTTTGCGTCCTTCTCGGCCAGCTCCTTCCTCAGGGCGCAGCTCTCAAGGTCCTTCTTGGTCAGGTGCAGGCTGAACTGGAGGAGATGAATCTCCGCGCCTTCAGCCGCGCCTACGACCTTGATGCCCTCTGTGGCGGGGGCCGATGTAGGCGGTTGCGGAGTCGGCGGCCGAGCTGGAATAGGTTGGGATGCCGCCCCGATATGGTCTGGAATCTCCATCTTGCGAGAAGGTCCAGGTACCACACCGGGGGGCACCCCCGCCTTGTTCATCACTTCTGCGGCTCGCGCTTCCGCCTCCTTCTTAGCTGAATCAATCCTTGCTTTTACTTCTGGCGGTAAAGCCTGGGACATACGACGTCTCCTTCATCCCGAGGTTTTGCTATGAGAGCAGCACAGGCTCTCCGATCTCCATCTTGATGGCCACGTAGCCGCTGCCCTGGTTCGTGGTGTCCATGATCACGCCGAGGCACTGAACCCAGTCGCCGGCGACGAAACCGCTCACACTGTTGTGGACGGTTCCGGCCGTGACCTTGCTCACGTACACCCGGTTGCCGACACTGTATCCGAGGGTAGTTTGCGTGTTCACGTTGATCCAGTCCGCGTCATCGAGGCTGTAGCCCCCGCCCAAGAAGACCTGTCGGCTCTGGTCTGCTGCGGTCGACGCTTCCTTCGCGACACCATACACGTAACCCGCGCTGCTGGAGTTGGCCTGGGCTTTCGCCATCTTGCCCGAACCGTTGAGGTACAGGACATCGCGTACAGAGTAGGCCGCCGAGCTCGTTTCGAGGCTCACGACCCGCGAGGACGCATCCGCGACGCCGTCCTTGATAAGACAGCTGTCGACGGTGACACCCGTGTTCCCTGTGGACTCGCTGATGGTGTCCGTCTGAAGACCGTTCTGGAAGTCGTGGGTTCCGGTGGTCCAGGTGTAGGAATCGGTCTCGTCGATCTCCGTCGCGCCGATGGAGTTGGACACCAGGTCCAGCTGGTTCGACGTGAGCTTGAAGAAGGTCGAGCTGTAGGCGAGCGAGATATCGGTGGACGTTCGGTTGATGCCGTTCAGGTCACCGGTCGAACCGGTGCCAATGTTGATGGTGTTCCCGCTCTTGGTCAGGCCGACACCTGCGGTGATCTGGCCGGCTCCGGTGAACTGGACCCAGCTGCCGGCGTCATAGGTGTAGCCCGCGTTCTCATAGATGGAGCTCTCGCCCACGATGAGGAGCGCCCATCCGTCGGAAGGAGAGGTGAAGGTCCAGCCAGAGTTGTACGTGCCGATCTTTTTCGCCTGCGCTCCAAAGGACCCGCTCGGAGTTGTTCCGGAGGTTCCGCTCACGACAACGCGTGTGCCAGCAGGGGGAGCGCCACCGGAGTTGGTGACGATAACGACCCACGCCGAACCGCTGTACTCCACGATGTCGCCATCGGTCTGCGTCGACCAGTTGTTCACGACATAGGTGTCGCCTGCGGAAGGTCCTACCGGGTCGGAACCGCCCTGGTCGCTGTCGTCCAGCATGTTCAGGACAGATGCGGGATCTTTCCAGGTGAGGCCCGACACGAGACTGTCGACGTAGCTCTTGTTGACCACGTGGGTGCCGTCCACGGGTCCGTTGGTGACAAACAGGCCCTCGGCCGTTGTGCCATTGTCAAAGGTCCAGGCCGGGGTGCCCGTACCGAAGTTCACCGTCGAGTTCACGTCGATGAGCAGCTCGCCGCTGCCCGTGGTGGTCAGGCCGGTGCCGTCGATGTCGGTGATGTCCAGGCCGATGCCGTTGGCGGTCACGTCGATGGGAACCACGTCGCCGCCAGTCGTCGTGTCGGAGACCACGGAGATGGTGTTGGTGAAGGTTGTGGGACCGCCGGTCAGCGCCGTGCTGATGCCATTGCCTCCGGCGAAGTCGATCTGGTCACCGTCAGTGATGGTCTGGGGGCCGCCGCTGTCCGCGTTGACTTCCCAGTTGTACTCGGTGCCGGGGTCAGCCCAGATGGGATTGGCTGCCGCCCCCTGCGTCTTGAGGAACAGGCCACTGGTGCCTGCGCCCAGGTTGGCCCAGCCGCTGGCTCCCCGGTAGAGGATGTCGCCTTGGGCTGCGGAGGTGATGGTCACATCACCCAGGTTGGTGAGACCGGCGTCGTAGGACCACGTGCCCGACGTCACCTGGGCCACACCCGTGGAGGAAGAGCTGTCGCCGCCCGTTCCGCCGTGTGCTGCGCTCAGGTAGGTCGAGTCCACGCTCCAGGTGCCCGAGCTGATGTAGGGCACGCCGGTCGAGGAGCTGGTGTCGAGCCCCGTGCCGCCCACGTCAGGCTGCACATCACCGTACTCGATGCCTGTGCCGGCCGAGTTGATGCGCAGCACCTCGTAGGCAGAGCCGCTGGCAACGCCCAACTTCGACAGCGTGGTGCCTGCCGAGGCGTAGAGGATGTCTCCGGCGGTGTAGGTCGTCTGGCCCGTGCCGCCTCGCGACTCGGCCAGCGTCTCGACCGTCACGTTGGAGCCACTGCCTGCCTGGACGAGAACGCCAGGACCCGTGGAAGAGAGATCGGAACCCGTTCCACCGTAGGTAAGACCCACAGTCGTGCCGCGCCACTCACCGTTCGTCACGTGGCCGTTGGAGTCATCGACGGTGAAGTTGGTGTTCTCGATCCAGTTCGTCGACGAGGTGTCGTAGACGAGAATGGCGTGGTTGGTGGTGCCGGAGGGCAGCGCCTCTTCCGGCTCCCAGGTGGGTACGCCGCTGTTGCTGCGCAGCACGTAGTTGTCCGTGCCGGGAGCGAGTGCCGCGATCTGGCCCTGTGCCGAGAAGTACAGCATGGAGTTGATGGCCGTGGAGGAGAAGTCTCCGCCCAAGCCGCCATACTGCTCGTCGATGGCGGTGCCGTTCCACGCTCCTGCGGTCACGGTACCACTGTTGACGAGGAAGCCCGTGTCCTCGGTCCAGCTACCCAAGTTGTCGGCGGTGAGGACCGCGTACTGCGTGGTGGACGTGGGAAGCGTGTGAGGCGTGTCCCACGTGGGATTGCCCGCTGTGGACTTCAGGTACTCGCCATCGTTCCCCTTCGCCAGCCGTGCCCAGCCAGAGCCATCGCGATACAGGATGTCGCCCTGAGCTTCGCTGGCGATGCTGTGGTTGGCAAAGTTCGTGTAGTAGGTGCCTTCTTCGCCGTCCAGCTGGTCGGCGTTGAAGTTGGTGACCACGGTGGTCGAGAGCACTGTCATCGGGGCCGTTCCTGTGTCCGGGACCAAAGACTTGATCTGACCGTTGGTGTTGTCCACCTGCAGGTTCGAGATCGCCTCGCTAACACCTGTGGCCAAATTCTTGGTAAGGACGAGTACGTCTGCCATAAGAGGGTCCCTCCTTAAACCGGCAATTTTTGGCCGCAAATCCGCAAGACGATGAGAGCCGCCTCATGTCCTGCATACATTCAGAGTGTACGCCCTGACGCAAAATGGGCAAGTGGTGGGGCGGGGGGCTACCCTGTGCTCTTGATGAACTTGTGGTAGCGGCTGATCGCTCCCTTGAGGGTAGGAGCGTAGTTGATTGCGCGGTGGGTGTGCGTCTCGTACCACGTCTTGCCATTGATCACGGCCTTGCTGACTGCGGAAGAGGGCGCGCCACCGTTGAAGTGCCAGACAGCCTTGGCCGTCATGACCTGCGCGCGCTCCTCTGGCGTAAGCTTCACCTTGTGCTTCTTGAAGGTCTTCCAGTCGGGATGTCCCTTCGGCGCACCAGGCTTCGCGAGCTTCACCATTTCATCCGCGAAGGCTTCGAAGAACGTCATGCTCCCTCCTACGTGATCTGGGTGAAGGTGATCGGCAGCACCACGATCGTAGTCGTGTTCAGGCCGAGCGCAACAGACTGTATCACATGCCCAGAGGTAGACGGCGGTGTGCTCGTGAGCACTCCCGGAGTTGTCGGGTCGACGTAATAGATCGCCCCGGCAGTGATGCCAGACAGACCTGTGATCTTGCCCACCACGGTTACCTCCAGTGGTGAAGACTTGGAGACGACACCCGCCGCAGGCATTGTCGCCGAGGAGCTCGCCTGCGCCTTGGCAACGGTGTCATTCGTCGAGACATACACCGCGTCGCCAACTGCGAGACCGGTACCGGAAAGACCGCTCAGGACCACAGGGGAGGTGATGGAGCCGAGAGGCTGGGGTGCCCAGGACCCGCCGGTGTACGTGAGGATGTCGTTGAGGCTCGGGGCCGAAGCGGAGACAGCCGTGCTCTGCAGCCAACCGGCATCCTGCAGATCAGCCAACTTACCGCTGAGGGCGGCGACACTGATTTCGTCCGCGCCCCCGCTCTCGTGTGTGCTGGCGTGAGTGGCTGGCGTCTGCGGCGTGGCAAGAAGGCCGGTAAGGCCCGCCACGCTGATCTCATCGATACCCCCGACCTCGTGGTTGACCGCGTGGGCCGGAAGGCCGCCGGCACCAAAGCGGGTGTCGATGGCCACGAGAATGTTCTGGAGGTTGTCGGGGCTCACCACAGGAATGTTGGTGAGGTTCGCCCCAGTATAGGTGACCTGCGTGGCGTTGGTGGGGCCGCCGATGCCTTGGATGGGAATCCAGGGGGTGGACGGCTGCATCTGGTCGTAAGTGTAGAGCGTGTTGGTGTAGAGGTCGAAGACCGTGAGGCCGTCCTTCACGACGTTGCGGCCACCCCTGAAGGGGACACAGGTGATCACGGACGAAACCTCGCTGGCAAGCTTGTCGTCGCCGTCCTCCGGCGTGTTGGGTGGATCCTCGTTGATGCACAGAACGTGGAACGCCCAGCCGATACCTGCCTCCTGGACACTCCAGAAGTTCGTGTTGAACGGGATGAGGTCGAGGGTGATGAGCGTCGAAGCGTTCAGCGTGCTCACGGTATTGAAGATGGTCGAGGGCACGTCACCGCCGAGCAGGATCTCCGTGGGAGCCGTGACGGACGAGACGTAGGTGAAGGTCACACCGTGAATGGTGATCGTGTCGCCCAGGGAGGGGAGCGCCGAGAAGTAGAACGATGCCGAAGCACGGATCCACGTCGCCTTCAGCGTGCCGTTGGCACCCGTGGGGTTACCGTAGGTGGTGGGCGTGAAATAGTAGTCGCCTCGACTCACGCTTGCGGTAACGGTCTGCAGGTTCGCCGCGTCAGTACCAGCAATGGGATCCGGCACGTTGGTGATCTTCTGGTTGTCCATGTCGATCGTGCCGGTCATCGTGCCGCCGCCCTTGGGCAGCCGCGAGAGGTATCCCAGAGCAACCTCTTCCAGACCTGCCTTCACGTCGGTGGCAGCCACGCTGGGGCTGGAGTGCGGGACGTCCTGCGACGTGATGTTCAGCGCAGAAGCAGTCACAGCGCCGGGGGCAAGGTGTGACGACGTGATACCGCCAGAGGCAACGCTGAGAATGCTGCTCGTCACCACCAGCGACGAGGCGAGCTGCAGCTGGAACCGCTGCTGCCCATTACGCGCCCACGGCTCGCCGGTGGAAAAGATATTGCCAAGCTGTGATGCGATGATCGACATAGCTCACCTACAAATGAAAGTGCGAGTGGCTCGGAGCCCGGAAGGCACCACTCGGGAACTGTTCCTTGGATTTGATGACAGCCTTCGTACCCTTGAGCTTCTTGCGGTTCTTCCACATCCACTTGCGGGTGGCATCGTCGAAGCCTGTCCCCACGAAGCCTACAGGACTGCCTCCCGGCGTCAAGCTGTAGGTGTACCGAACAGCCTTCCCCTTGAAGCGGCCTTTTCCCTCGTAGATCGTGTGAACGTACACTTGCTGGTGCGGGCGGAACTTGATCTTGGTGGGACGGGCGGGCTGGTCCATCTTCCACACCACAACACCCTCATCCGTAGTTGGGTGCTTGCCCTTCTCGATCTTGTCGAAGAGCCTGCGCTGCGCTGAAGCCGTCGTGGCAATGACGGGGACATGAACACCCTTCCCTTTGAGCTTGGACTCGATCCTCTTGAGCACCTTTAGCTTCTCACGGTAGGGCGCGTCCTCCAGCTTCTTGCCTTTGGGGCCGGAGATCACGTCGAAGATCCCAAGCCTTACTCTGAGGTCATTGGCCTTGAGGCGATCCTGCGCCTTCTGTGGGCTCGTATTGAGGATACCAGCCAGCTGCCGGTTGGGGATGGCCTTGCCCTTCTTGTCGGTGACGTAGATCTCCCCTCGCACACGGGCACCACGGAGAGACTTGGGCGTTTTCACGCGATCCATGCCGGCAACGAAGGTATGGTCGATCAGCCCTGTGGATCTTTCACGCGGCCGATAGCTGTAGACCTCCGGCGTGTCCCGGTCCAGGTTGAGCGAGATGTGAGCGCCGTCAATCTTCTCCATGATGGCCTGGGTGGCCCCATTGGTGACGTGCTTCTCGAACTCGTCGGGCTGAGACTCCCGGTACTTGGGCTTGGACTGCGGCACCTCTGGGCGCGTCTTGGGTGTGGGTGTGGTGTTGATGAGCAGCCACTTGCGGGGCAGCTGGCGCACCATCGTGAAGCGTACAGGGTTCTTCTTGTGGAGCAGCGTGAAGTTGATCTTGTTGTTGTTGGACTCCATCACGCGCGCTGGTCCTTGGTCCTGGATCCACACGCCGCGCCCCTTCGTGGCCCCGTACCCTTCCGGCAGATGTCCTTGGAAGGACATGTACGAGATCTTGTGGTCCGGCTGCCGGATGGCCGTGCGCTTCTCGCCAGGCTTCAGGGGCAGCCCCTTCTTGATGGCCCACGAGAAAGCGACGTTGCCGTCGGACAGACGTAGGTCACTGTGCAGCCCGGCTTTACGTGCATCATGCTTGTGATCCACGTACCACCAGTTGACAGGTTCCTTCTCGCCCTTCTTGACCTTGGGGATGGCCTTCATCCTCTTGGTCGCTGGGATGCCTGGGGCGAAGTCTCGCTTCGCTGCGAGCTTCTCTACGAGGAATGTTGCTAGAGACTCCATATCAACGTAAGTATGCGCAGGGACCAAAAATGAGCAACTTTTGAGGTAGAAGCACAGTGTAGAGACAATACCTTTAGGAGGAAGAGACATGTTCAAGTATTTGCTGGAGAAGCTACTCCCGGGCCGCGCACGCAGAAAGCGCGCAGAATCCCGGAGAATAAAAGAGTTCTTCGGAGAAATGGAGCAGGCGGTCCACCAGGCGAGGCTTTACAACTTAGCATACCTTCACGAACTCGTGAAGGAAAAGAAAGGCGCTAACTAGCGCCTTTCTTTTAGTCATAAGAACAATGCAACGAATGTACGTTCGTTGCGCCTCCTTTTTTGTTGGAGTTTTTATGGCGAGAGCACCACTTACATTCGAAGAGAAGCGGCTGGCGATCATCTGCTTCAACCACTGCTATTCGCAGTGGGTCTGGAACATCAGCAAGATCACGCTGCAGGAAAATGGGCGCGCGGCGGCGGCGAATGTCGTGAAGAAGCACTGCCGCTGGTTTGGTCTTGGCACCCCCCACCCCACCAACGTGAGGGTCGGAGCCAACGCCAGAGGAACAGGCATGGTCATGTCCAGGGACGGACAACAAGTAGCCGAACTCACGTGGACCAGGTTCGTGGACTTCATGGAGGAGAACCGAACCTGCCCAAAGACAGCGGCAGAGGTAGACACCGAGGAACTGATGAGTGTGTTGGAGGAGTAGCTATGAACACAGCGCGGGACGCGCTATGGCGCGTACGGTGGAGGTATTCCAGCAACCAGCACACCTGCGCACTACCAAACTGCAACAGGCTCGTTGGTCCATCCTACCTGGGCCTGGGTATCTGCTGGGAGCATTTCAATCAACACGTAGACGAGGGCAGTAGGTTCAACCTGTCTCGCTACGCTGAGGGCGAGAACAGCAAGCGCGTCCTCAATCCGGGCATCTTCGGGGGCTTCACGCTGGAGATGGTCGACGAGGAAGGGCTAGTGGACACGATACGCCAGGGAGATCGTGTTGCGTGGTGCCAGACGGGGGAGACACGATATGGCACCGTCGATAGTATTGTGGGGACAGAGGCAGAGACAGTGAACCGGACGAAGAAATCCTGCGCCATATCAGATGCAGTGATTGTCTGGGTGCTCTGGGGCTCGAAGAAGCTCGCGCTGTCCCCAACGGAGATCGTCGCACTACAGGAGAGCGACGAAGAAGAAACAGACGATGTCGTTGATGAGCTGATGGCGCTCATGGGCGAGTAATGGGAGAAACGATATGATCTATGAAAGCTCTGGAGATGCCCAGGCAGCGGACTACCTTCGGCGCGATAAGGCTGACATGCACAAGAAGATCGAAGAGCTGCAGGCCAAGGTGGAGGACCTCGAAGCAGACAGGGACTCGGAGGAGCGATGGGCGAACCAGTACAAGGAAGAGCGAGACAGGGCCGCAGCGACCTGCGTTAAACTCCGGGCCAAGAAGCTGGCAGAACGCGTAGCCTTCAGGAGCCGGGTGAAGAAGCTGATCGCGCGCTCCCGACGCGACGCCAAGAAGATCCAGGACCTGGAACAGCGTGTAGTCGGTCTGTCGACGACGGCCCACCTCGCTGAGGTAGGTCGCGAACAGATGGCCAAGGAGCTGGCTGCGCAAAACAGTCAGCGAGCCGAAAAGGCGGTGTGTCGCCGATTCCGCGCAAAGCTGGACCTTCCTGCAGATCGTCGACATGCAGAGGACCCGGAGAAGCTGGACTACTTCTTCCGGAAAGGAGAGATCCTGAGAGAGGTGGCCGCCGGGCATGGGACCATACGTCCTGAGAATACGCCGTTCGGATTTACAGGAATCCCTCTCTTTCTCCTGGAGCAGAAGGGTGTCGCCGAAAAGTATCTGGAAGAGATCGACCCGGTTCCCTTTGAAGAAAGCGAGGGATACCGCGAGATACTCCACGGGCTCGTCGCCGAGATGGAGCCGCTCGATAAACTCCTCCAGGAAGCCAAGGAGACCTTCGACGGAACGGGCATCGGCGACGCCCTGGACGAGATCTATGAAGCGGTACAGAAGCTGCGCACAGCGGCGAAATTGAAAGGGTGAGACATGTCAAATATGAGCTATTGCCGCTTCCGGAATACCGTCGCTGATCTGGAGGATTGCCAGGAGGCCTTGGAGACAGAGGACGAGTTCGAAGACATGGACGAAGACGAAAAAGCGGCCATGAAGAGACTCGTGCGCCTCTGCGGCGAGATCTACGAAGAATTCGGGCACCTCGCCGAAGAGGAGGAAGACTGATGTCGAAGAAGAAGAGGACGAAGGACACGCTCACCCCGAGGAAAGATGGACGCAAGTGGATCAGGAAGCAGCTGGCCACCACGCAGTACAAGCAAGGCGACGCTAAGTTGGGCGTCAGCAGCGTCATCTTCAGCCTGTACGATGAGGGCGCTTTTCTAGGCCCTATCTCTGAGGTAATGGACCGCCTTCAAATGGTGCGCGACTACTATGAAGAGCAGGGGTATCGCCAAGTCACCATTGACCCTAGGCCGGACTATGAAGGCGGCGTGGAGAACGAGCTATATGGGTACCGCCTGGAGACTAAAGAGGAGCTACAGAAGAGGCTGGAGAGAAACAAGAACGCCAAAGCTGCCGCCAAGAAACGCGAAGCCAAAAAGAGAAAGGCTCGCGAAGAGCGTGAACGGAAAGAGTTCGAGCGTCTCAAAAAGAAGTTCGAAAAATGAGAAGGCTCTGGCCTTCTCTTTTACGCAGCCTCGAACACCACGCGATTGCCCCGGATGTAGAAGCCCTTGATCCCATCCCTCGGCCGTGGCCACTCCACGAACTTCCCCGCCCACACCTGCTCGTGTGTCACGGTGATAAAGACCGACGCCTTCTTGATACGAAGGAAGCCGCCAGGCCGCTGAGACACATCACCGAGGAGCAAGAGATCCCCCGGCTGAGCTTTGTTGAGGTACTGCGGGCCGTACCACTCGCTCTGCTGTACGAGGCGCACGGTTCTGAATTCTGGCATAACCGCCATGACAACTCCGGGAGTGGTCTGAGTCATAAGGATTATGAAGAGACCTTAGGATCTATGCAAGGGACGTTCAGTTCTTTTTCATTGGAGGAAATAGTATGGAGATAACCCTTTCTACTTGCATCGAGCTAGACAGCCAGAACATCGTCTATCTGTCCTGGGCGACGGAGATGCCGTTTGTGCCGTACCAAGACACTGTCATCTGGTTAGATGATAATTGTCACGGCGTCGTCCAACAACAGCCCGAGTGGGATTGTCATCGAAAACGACTCGTCATTTACGTAAAAATGAGCGCCTCGTCCGAACCTCCCACAGACCGGAGCTACAACCTCGACGAACTGCAGCTGCACAAAGCGGACCTTGTTGAGGCACTACTCGCGCGTGGCTGGCTAGCAGATGAGCTATTTGGAACGACCACGATGACGCAGGAGCTCGCCGAGAAGGTCAAAAGATGGCGCATACAGACACGCGCAGCCCTGAGGAGCATCAAAACTAGCGAAGCGAATTTACCCGTCCACGCGAGGAATGCGCTCAATAAGGTGGGCATCAAGACCATTGGAGATCTTCTGGAGCACACCGCTGAAGATCTTCTAAAACTCAAGGGCTTTGGCGTGGCGGCGCTGGTCTACGTAAGGCGGTATCTTCGCGACAACGGAGTATCACTTAGAGGCACGGAGGAACGGTGAGAGCCCAAAACCTTCATGATCTCTCAGCTCAAGTACGAGTGCCAGGCGGGAGAAGACGTGCGGCACATCCGCACCATGGCACATGGCGACACCATTTGGGACTTCACCGGTGACGATGGCCATCTCTATACCGCGTGGAATTCACCAGCGAGCATTCTTTTTCTAGGAGGAAGCTATGAGGATTCTCTTGGTAACTGTAGCTCTCTGTCTCATGGGGTTACTATGTGGCTGCCCCAAAGAAGAAAAGCCACGAGGACCTGAAACGTGGGAAGAGCGCGCCAATCGCGAAGATCGCGAGCGGCGTGCTCGCGAGCAAGCGGAGAACGACGAGCTCTACCGCAAGTTTCAGGAAGAACAAACCAGGCGAGACAGGGAATACTACGGAAAATAGGGGGCTCACGCCCCTTATTTTACCTAGACCACAGACATGACGTTCTTGGCCAGACGCCGCTTGATGGAGTAGATGCGGTCAGGCGGGATGCGTGTCGCCTTGGAGATGGCCGACACAGACTTCAGCTTCTTCTTCCCGTGAGCACCCAGGGAGTAGTCATAGACCAGCTTCTCCTCTGGCGTCATCTGGAAGTACATGAACTCGAAGGTCTCGCCCATGCGGTTGTAGAAGGTGGCTGGGTCGGCGATGCCGGACTCGGCAGCCTGTGTGACAGAGAGGTCCTTGCGCGAGAGAGCCGTGTCCATCATCTGGACCTGCTGCTGGCTCCAGCCCAGGTGATCGGCCATCTCGTCGTGTGTGGGTTCCCTATCCTTCGTGGCGAACAGCAGGTTCTTGGCCTGTTGGAAGCGGCGGATCTGGAGGATGCGGTGCTCAGGCACACGAGCCACGTTCTTGTTCGCGTTCACGTAGCGGTAGAGCCCTCTAAGCTGCGTCTCCAGGAAAGTCTTGAAAAGGACCTTCTGGCGCGGATTGTAGCGCGTCAAGGCCGTCATGAAGATCTTCATGGCCTCGCCCTGGATAGCTGCGGAAGGGACAGGAGCCCGCACGTAGGCCATGGTCATGCGGTTAAGCATGGGCTTGTACTTGCGTAGCAGCTCGTTGCGCGCCAGGATGTCGCCTCGCTGCGCTCTCTTGATAAGATCGAGATCAGGATCAGCGGCCATCGAATGCCCTCGGACCAAAATGTCTCTTGGAGTAGTTAAGTATAATCTCTTGTCGCGCAGATCGAAATAGGTAGCGAGCGGAAGGGTGGTCAGACTGCTTCGCCTCTGCTCGGAGCTGCTGCACAATCGGATCACCTGGACTGGCGCTGACGTCGGGAACGTCGATGCCTAGGCTGCCAAGACCTTGACGGAAGAGCTGCTGCAGCTGATTGGGTGCCGACACCAGACTGTCTTTGAGCTCAGGAAACATCTCCCACTCGTCCACGATGAAGTCGAAGATCGTATTCTCGTCCTGGGGGTTGCGCGGCACCATCAGCCAGAACTCTTCGGGCGTGGGCTGATCGGACATCTGCTTCTCTAGCTTCAGCGCGTGCATGTCGAGGAACTGGCGCAGGCTGGTGGCCACTCGGCTCTGTACATTCTGGTCCACCCACGGCCCTGGTCCGATCTCTGTCTCGGGCTGCTGCGAGAGCTCTTCCCACTTGGTGCTACCACCTGTACGGCGGGGGGAGATGCCCGAGTCGTCGTCGAGGATAGGGAAGAGCCTGTCGACGATGCGCAGGAAATTACCGTACTCGTCATACAGAGTCTTTGCTGTCAGCTCCGACGACGGGTCCGCCCCCTGCAGATCCTTACCAAACTCGGTGTCGCTCCCGTAGAACGGCTGGGTTCCAAGCAGCGCCTGATAGATCTTATCGATGGTGCGTGTGAGCAGAAAGCCTTTGTTGAACCATGTAGGCGGGAGCTGGAAGCCTGTGAGCTCGCTGAAGTACGACCGCACGTAGTCCTCGTTGAGCTCCGCCGCCTTGACCGCCGTGGCGATGGCGTTGTCTCCGAGCGTATCGACGTCAGCCACCGTACCTTCGTCAGAAGCTGTCTGAAGAGCCTTCTCCTGGGCACGGAGGAACGATAGGATCTGCCTGCCCAGCTGCTCGCCCTGGACCTTCATGGTCTTCAGGATCTCTCGGGTGAGGGTGACAGTCTGGGCATCGTCAGAGACGACGAAAACACTCGGATCCAGCTGAGCGTCAAGGAACACTGGGAAATCCATCCCGGCATACGATGTATAGTCTCCGCGCTCGTAGCGCTCTCGTGTCGTGAATGTCTTGGTGTACTTGTAGGTTCCTCGCTCCTCAGAGAAGACGGTGATGCTCTTCGTGCGTGTTTCCGTCGCCTTCCCCGGCAGCGATGCCTTGGTGGTCAGGTTCTCGTCCTGATAGAATCTCTCGGCTGTCTCGCTACGCTGTCCCCCATACAGCGCTGACCGGATCGGCGTGGCCATGCTGTTGAGCGAGGTTGCCGCTGCCTGCAGGGGAGCCAGCGTAGCCGCAGGAACCGTCACGTCTCCACCGAACGCCCGGATCTTCAACGCAAGAAGTTTGGTCTCGGGGGTGAAGCCTGCGCTACTGACCTCACGACGGCTGAGGAGATCGAGGCTCGTGACATAGCCTGACACATTACGCATAGCCTTCTCGAACTCGCGGATGTGTCCCTCCACAGCTGTGATCTTCGCCTGGTACTTTCCAGAGATCTCCCCGTACTGCGAAGACCGGCTGTCACGCTCCTTCTGGAACTTCTTATCCAGCTTCTCTGCCTCCTTCTTGGTGACACGCGGAATGGTCCGTACGCGGGAGAGCCCTACGTTGGTGGTCTCGTTCCCCGTAGCGATGTCGACTGTGAGCGTGGTGCTCTCAACAAAGGCAAGATAGGAAGAGTCGTTGTCGAAGATCATGGTGGAGAAGCCAGGAGCTATCCAGCGAAGACCGCGACAGGAGACACTGGCGTTTCTCTCTGCCTTTCCGAGCTGGTACCGGTAATCAGCCAGGGTCGTCATGATGCGCTCATAGTCGCTCAGACCCTTCTGGTTGATGCGCTCAGCCCGATTCTTCTCTGAGGCAAACGCTTGGGTCAGATCTTCCTTATCGTCGAAATACCGGGCTACCGCTGTGAAGAGCTCGAACGGATTGGTGTCTCGTCGACAGATGATACCCTTCTCGATCTCGTCCTCGCTGAGAACGGACAGGAGGTTCACACTACCGGCGGTCTTGTTGTTGACGTGAGGAGCCGCCTGGTACGGAGAGTTACTGCTGCCGGCCGTCGTAGCTTGGCCCAAGCCGTTCAGGTTGGAGCTGAAGAATTCAGCCGCTGTGACCCGGGAACGATCCTGTTCCGGCATGGATCGAAGGATGGTAGAGGGGGCGAAGTAGGCTGCTTTGCCCTGGGAGAAATACTTCTCGTTCAAGATCACGCGAGTGGGTTCGTTGTCGTAGGTACGCTGATAGCTCAGCTGGTCGATGTCTTCCGGCATGATGAAGTTGCACGGAGGGGGCATCGCGTAGAAGAGCTCGGGGGCCAGGATATAGTCGTTACGATAGTAGTCCCTGACGAAGGAGAAGATATCGAGATCTGCCTCCTTGATCTGAGGCATCTTGAGGATGTTGCCCTTGTCACCTGGCTGTGCGGGAAACTCCACCAGCTGACCTGTCTGCGCGTCCGGGATCTTGAGCTTCTTGTCTCTCGGAGCGTAGTAGGGCGTGGGGACCTGATACCAGGAATGAAACGCTTGGCCACAGAAGTGGGTGAACAGATCGAGGTAGGTATGGTCTGCGCGGATCTGCCCCTTGAGCTGCTGGAAGGCGAGGTTGCTGAGAGTGGCTGGGATCATGCCTCCGATGGTGGAGTCGGGGACGGCGGCGATCTTGTTAAGGAGCCTGCTCCTGATGACAGAGAGCCGCTGCGAACCGTTGTAGCTGCTGAGATACGCGATGAGGGGCAACAGCCTCTCTGCGAAGTTGCTGTCCGGATTGGTTCGGAAAGGAGCCTTGTCCCCCGGAGTCCCCGCGTTGTCTGGATCGAATGACTTGGCGAGGGCCAGAAAGGAGAACGAATCACCACGGCCCGAGACGCCTTGTGCGATAGAGGGGATCGCATAGCCCCCCGTGATGTAGGGAGTCTGGAAGCTCTGGCCAATAGAGGACATGAACATGCGGTGCCGGGAAAAGATCCGAAAGAGGCCTGCAAAGTGAACAGCCATGCTGCGATGCTGCGGAGTCTTCGAATGGCCCGGGCCGAGGAGCTCGACCTCCATGTAGAGCTTGTACTTGTCGAGCTCGTCCTGGCGAGGATCGGTGCTGTCCCAGAAGAAGAAATGAATGAGCGAGTTTGGCCGAAACTCGTGCACCACCTTGTCAGGCTCCAGGTATAGCTGCCCGGTCGCGTATGAGTTACGGCCACACGTGATGGTGAAGCCCTGGTGTGGGACCTCGACGCCGTCGATGAACACGCGCCAGTCACTCAGCTTTCTCTCAAGCCTCGGCATTATGCCCCTCTACTACTCTTGCGTTTGGCCTTCACGGGAAACTTTTGCGGAAACTGATCGAGAAGCTGAGGAGGCTTCGCGGAAGAAAGGAGCGCCTTCTCAACACCCGTCTGCAGCTGCGGAGGCTGCGGTGTGGGGTTGAAGACGTTGAGCATGTAGGAACTATCGGCCAAGCCGATTTTCACTCCGGCCTCGCGAGAGACGATACCAATCGCTTCTGATGACGGATGGTTCGGCTCGTCGATGAGAGGCTGCTCAATACTGCGCCAGCTGATGGTGTTCCTCACTGTAGTGGAGTCGCCCGGCATGATGTTGTCTTTGATCGTAACAGCTTCTACGAGAACCACGAAAGACACCACGTAGATGACTGGGGTATCCGACGTAAGGGTGGAGCTCATGTTGGTGAGCGTGCAGTAGATGTTGAACTGGCCGTAGTCCAGCTCGACGATGTACCCCTTCCGAGCAGCCACCGACGTCCGCATGTACTGGTCGTAGAGTGTACGCAACTTGGTGTACGCATACGCCTGAAGATTGCCGTCCTGCTGCTGTCGCGAATCGAAGGGCATGTCGTAGATGAAACCTTGGATTGTGAACTGCCTGATCTCCCGATCGAAGAAGTAGACCTTCACGTTGTCGCGGACACCGGGAACCACGTGAGAGCGCTCACGATCCATCTGCGAGATGTTCTGCATGATGAAGTCGCTCATGACTTCTGTAGGCTTCACATCGTTGCGAATGTTACCGCGAACACCAAGAGGCCACACGCGCATGGTGAGCCAGCGAAAGTCCGTCTCCTCCAGACCCTGGATGTCTGCCAGGCTCCTAAGGTAGTACCGACGAGGATCCAAGGTTTTCAGGCTAGGATCTGCCATTAGACTGCCACCCCTCCACCGGCGTCCCCAGCAAAGCCGTACTGGTAATCGGCGGGAACTTCCCGAGAAGGACCATCCGGGGGTGGCGCGTCATAGGCACTCACTCTCTTCACGGAGAAGAAAGCTTCGCTGGTCACAAAGAATGAGAAAGCGAACTGCGCCCGACTCGGCTGCGCTGCATCTTCGCTCATGTTGGTGTGCATAAGATAGCCGCGCCGGATCTTGTTCCTATAGTAGATCTCGGCGAAGCACTTGTTCTGGATGCACTTCGATCCCCGCATGTATTTGTTGTACGCCACCCACCACTGGGCTTGGGCGCTGCCGTCCTTGATGTTGTCAATGAGCCAGCCGCCGTAGGTGTAGATGCGCGCAGAGCGTCCCACAGAGTAGACCAGTGGGGTACCGAAATTGTACCTCGGCCCGATACGCTCGTCGTCTACCTCGCTCACCTGCTGGATGAGGAAGCGGTCGGTAGCCAGGACGATCGGTAGCGTGGAGGGGCGGCGCGCAGCTGGAGAGGCCTCCCCGCTCAAGCCGATGATCTTACGGTACTCCACCTGCGCCTCAGACTCAGTAGGATTCTTGATGCGCCGGATCACCAGAACAGCCGGATCCTCGTCATAGTCCGCAAAGACGCGGCCTGTGTTCAGCTTCTCTCGGAAGAGCTCGCTCTCTGGGACGTCCTGCCAGCGCAAGGCGCGCACCTTTGGGAACTCGCGCAGAAACGCGGTCCAGGTCCAGGAGTCAATCCGGCCAGCCGTGCGAGTATAGGTCTCAAGCGTCTGGGACAGGCCGCTCCCTGTGATGTCGCCGCCGAGACCGCTCACCACATCGTTGTAGCGCGGAAGCGGTCCTGGCTTCTGTCCTGGCTTGGTGCGATTGCCCATTACTCTGTCCTAGCATCTGGTGTCGCGGTATTTCTCTGGAGGGCGCTCTTCACCCAGACGGCGTTCTCCGGTGTGTCCCCGCGAGGGGCGGTTCGTGCCAACTCATCTGAACGACCTATCGCGGACTTCATCAGGTCAAAGACAAACTCTACTCTCTTCTTGCCCCCGAGCTCCGACATGAATTTTTGCATGCCCTTCTTGTCCGTGGCAGCGGCTTTGATGTTAATGTCTTTGCCCTCTGCGTAGCTCTCCATGACGGACTTCAACGTCTCATACGGGATAGCCTCTTGTAGCGCAGCGAAGTCCTCCAGACCGCCTCTCGATGAAAACGCTCTCATCAGCCCTGTGACGGGGTTGAGTGCTCGCTGCTTAAACATGGCCCCACTAAGCATGGAGTTGTCTTCCCAGTCGAGCATGTTCATTAGCTTCTTCTGTGTCAGATCTCCCTGGATGTAGGACATCCTCTTGAGGGTCCCGTCAGCGCCAGCCGGGACCATGAAACCGCCGACGGATCGCCTCAGAAGGTCAACACCCGTCGGAGAAGAGCGCACAAGCTCCCGCATAGACATGCGAGCCTCGCGCACATTCGGATCGAAAAAGGATCTGATCCGGGTAGCTCTTCCTGCCTGTGTAGCAGCCAGCGCAAGACGGGCGGCGGCATCCACATCGCCACTCTCCCCGAACACCTCAACATCGGTGGTAGACCAGTCACCGCCTGCCATGATTTCCGCTTTTCGCTGACTCCAGTCTCGATCGAGGTCGTTGTTCATTGCCAGTCGCTGAGTCTCGCGGACAAGTTTGTTGTTCTTGATTGTGAGGCGCGACCGAGTTACACCAACACCTCCAAGCCCAAGGAACCCCCGCCTACCTTCTTCAACATCCCAGCCTGCACGATTACCAAGGATGGCCTTCGCAAGCTCCTCGTCAGTCATCTTGGGATCCTGGGCACGGAGGCGGCCGATCATTTCATTCACACGTTCTGGTGTGTAGGCCTTCCACGTCTCTACGAGCTCTGGTGGTGCGTAGTAGCCATCACCGCGCACTGTCTGTGTGGTGCGAAGACTCGCCGTCTCAAGGCTAATGGCATTCTGCACGGTGCCGCGTGCTTGATGGGGGAGCTTGTACCTCTCGACTGAGCCAGACAACAACCTATTGGCCATGGACTGGGCCGCACCCCCAACGTGCATATTGGCCGCGAACTGCCCGTACGTTCGCCCGGCGGCCTGCACCTGCATTTCTGCCATGGTTCTTCGCACCGCCGACCGGAGACCCTTGGCAGACATACCTCCGACGTCCATATCCTGGACATTCTGCATGTTGGTCATGGCACTAACGATAGCCTGGGTCTCGTAGCCCCCAAGCTTGCCGAAAGCTAGTGCGAAGTTAGCCAGCTGCTGGCTGTCGCCACGGATACCTGCTTGCTCTATGCGTGTCCGAGCGCCCAACATCCGGGCCTCGACCTCTTCGTACTGCGGCAACGCCTCCTCGACAGAGCCGAAGCCCATGCGCTGAGCAAAGATCTCAGGAGCCGCCAGCTGACCCGCAGGATCAATGGCTGCAATGCGTTGACCCTCCATGAAGGCGTCGAGCTCCAGGTTCATCGCCACAGTCCGGCGAACTGAGGGATTCTGTCGAGCGCGGCGAAGAGCGAAAGGATCACGAATCAAAGCGCCGGCGATGGCTCCTTGCCTGCCCAGAAAGCCCTGACCTTGAAGACCCTGCTGATAGGCTCCGGGGTTGGCCTGCGCCAAAATCAGTGACTCGTTAGCTCTCCCTGCGCCAACAGCGCCCATCTGACGCTGCATTCTGGCCATCAGCATTCTTGCCATGGCGTCAGCACCAGTGCCGCCGCCCTCGCGCAGCAGTGTCTCGGACCGGATGACACCCTGGCGACGCAACTCGGCGATTTCGTTGGCGCGGGAGAAAGCCTCGCCTTGCATGACAGTTGGGTCCATATAGTTCGCCAGACCCATAGCCCGTCCCTGTATACCAATCTGCCCCATCTGCGCCTGAGAGAACGGACCGCTGAGCGCGGCCTGCCGGGCTCCTTCTCTGAACCCTCTGAAACCCTCGGTGGTGACCTCCATGGTCCCCTTGAGCTGCTCGAAAAACTTGACGGCCTCCTCCTCGGTCATCTGCATTTCTCTGGCGGCGCGAGCCAGCTCACTGCGAATGCCGCTGATCTCCTTACCAAGAGCCTGCATGCCGCCACCGCGACCCATAGCTGCGGTCTGAAGACGTCCGGGCGTAATAGCGCCCATGGCCGTCTGGGTGAGGGTGTTCAGCTGGTCACTGCTGTAGCCAAAAGCCGCCTGAAGATTAGCGGCACCGCCCATTAACTCTTGCATAGCCTCCGCACCGCCGCCTTCCGTAAGAAAGCCTCGGCGAACACCGAACCCAGTCGCTGCGGAGTATTGGCTCCCACGCACGACACCAAGACGCTGCTGTAGGGAGCGCTCGGTCTGCATCTCTGTGAAGATGCGGGCCTCCATGCCGGTGCGTCGCATGAGGTGAGAGGTGACACCAAGGCTAAGGAAGTCCGCGCCGGCGGTAGCCGCCCTGCGTCCGAACATGTCCCAGCGACGACCCAACTCCTCCTGAGCAAACTCTCGACGAACGGCTGACTCCATCCCGAAGGCCATACCCGCATGAGGTAGCAACCATCGTGGGGCGTAGGCCGTCGACAGCATCCCGAAAAACCCTTGCGGCATCAGTCCGGGCCGAGCCCCCGCACCGGCCTGCATTACCTGCTGAGAGATGGGCTGCGCCAGCGAAGCCCCGGCACCCATGGCCGTAGCTGCACCGGAGATGACGCTCTGGCCAGCGCGCATGGTCGCGCCTGCGGTCATCATTGCGCCGTGTCCGGCGTAAGTGAGGACGCCAGGCTGAGCACCACCGGTATAGGTCTGGTGCTGCGACTGCATAGACTGGAGCGCCTGCTGCCGCGTCTGCTGGACGAAGGCATCGGCCTGAGACATGGCCCGAGCGGCTTGCTCCTGAGAGGGGTGTCCTGGGTTCGGAATCATGGGCTATTCCGTGGAAAAGTAGCTGCGAAGGTACTGTCTCATCCGAGCGAATCGTCTTGAGATGATCGGCTCCAGTTCGCCGATAGGATCCGGATCAGGGATGAGGAGATGATTCAGGACGCCGGGAGGTCTAGGGATGTTGACCAGCTCGGCGATCTCTCGGATGCGCTCTACATCAAGAGTGACAACGCCTTCGTCAGACAGCCTCGTAAGTAGATCACCAATATCACCCAGATCAGGTAGAGAATCAGCATGAGCCTCCTGTGTGAAGTCATCGCCGGACTCCGTCTGAACAAGCCCGGCATCCCCAAGAAACTCTACGAACAGCTCCTGACCATTTGCGTCCGAGAGCTGTGAAGAGAAGGCGGGTTGCGACACGACAGGTAGCTCGTTGTCCAGCATCTCTTCGCGAACCCCGGGATACGTCTCTGTGGTGTAGCCTGCCGGGACCGCCTCGGGCTGCTCGTAGAATGGGCTGAGGTCAGCGGAACGGAGATCCCGCAGACCTTTCAGCACCATGTCGATGGTCTGGTTCATGACGACGGAGGAGAAGTATTCTGTGCTCATTGTCCGTCCTGAACGGTGAGTCGGTAGGGGCCACCGCGAACGCCTGGAGCGACGTGGAAGACCTTGCGGCTAAGTTCGAGGAGCTCCTGGGCCGCCTTCTGACTCTCCATCTTTCGCTTCTCGGCGTACCCTATGAAGTAGACCTCCTTGAGCCGCTTAATCAACTCCATGGCTTCGGGCGAGGAGCCAGCCGAGGCCATGATGCTAACCACCTGGTCCATGAACCTCATCAGCAGATCACGCTTCTCCGCCTCAAGGAGATCGATCTGTTCGAGGTGTCCGTGTTGGGTGAGATCCACCCCTCTCAGCACTAATCGGAGGCGGTAGTACGCGAGAGAGGTGCTAATTGGTTTTTTAAGTTTTCCGTCATCGCACAGCGATACGCGACCATCGTATCGTTGATGACGGCTCCGAGGAGAGAGATCACCTCGTCAGGCAGGTCGTCGACTTGCTCGGCACGGGCCTTGGCGTCCTTGGACTCACGCCACTCAGAGAAGTTGGCGAGCGACAGCTTCACGCTATCCTCGAACTGGATCTCGCCGAACTGCTGCAGACAGACCAGCAAGCGGACAGTCTCGTACTCCGCCCGTTCCGCATTGAACTGGTCGATGTCCGCGCCCGGATAGGCCGCGCCCTTGGGAGCCACCCCGCGCAGCACGTCGGCCTCGCGTTTCCTCAGCGTACGGACTCGGACGGGCACACCGTCGTACAAGTCCATCGCATGGGAGACGTATCCGAGAGACCAGTGGTCCTTGTTGGCCACTGCATCGAATACGTCCTGATAGAGCTCCTTGAAGGTTGCGTAGGGAAGCTCGCCGAAGGCAGACTCGACACGCTCGGGCAGGAGCTTGTCGATCTCCGCGTTCTGCTTCTTCTCCTCTTCCTCCAGAGCCTCTTCTTCCTTCCGATCCTTCATCTGTTCGAGCGACTCAAGCTCCTTCTTGCGCTTGATGTCGTCGACCATCTGACTTGTGTTGACGAAGGACCCCTGTGGCTTCTTGCCGATGGAGCCAGGTTCAGCCATGAGAGACGTCTCCAAAAAGGATATGAAAACTAGGCATCTAGAATTATAGAACGAAAGGGTCCAAAAAACAGCCTATTTCTGTCAAAAGAATAATGAACGTGAGCTTATCGCTAACACGCGCCCACTGGGGGCGCTTGTGGAGCTCATGATCAACCGACGTTTTACAGGAGGAATCCAATGAAGAAATTCAGAGACGCAGGAAAGGGAAAGCTGCCGAGTGGTCTGGCTGTGGAGAAGACCAACAAGTCGGCCGCCGAGATCACCGCAGGCATCGGCATCGGCCTCACGGTCGGTGGCGGCGCTGTCTACGGCGCGAGCTACCTGCTCGCCGAAGATGACACCGAGGACGAGGACTTCAACAGCACCGTCGACCGCTACATGGCGGAAGACGAGGCCGTGGAGGAATTGACCCGGGAAATCAAGGCGGAGCGCAGGACGCTCGCGCGCAAGCAGCGCGCCATCGACAAGGCCCAGGCCAAGCTCATGGGCGACGACGACGACGACGAGTAGGTCGTCCACACCATCCCTCGCAGCTACCTGACCCAACCCTCAACTCTTCAGGAGACCCCGAGTCACCGGCCCCGTTGGGCCACTGGCCTTCAAGCCGGTGACTTTTACTCCGGTGTTCCTCCTACAAACATATAGATTCAGCCGCCGACCCAAGACTCAACCTCAGCCTCAACCACTCAGATTCAGGTGCCTGCTGTTTTCCCGACTCATCTCATATAAGGAGTGTCTCGTGAAGAAGGGTACCAAGAAGACCGCAGCATCCAGCTGGGACCTGGATCGCCTGTGGGGAGGCGTGAAATCCGGTGGCAAAGGAAAGTAGTCCTCCAGAAACGTCGTGATCCTTTGGACGGGGTGGACCTAGCGAAATCCACCCCGTCCTCCTTTTACTGAGATTTTTACCCAGACCCTATTGTGGAGAATGAACTATGTTCATAGAGGAGCTTGAACAGCTCACTCTTCCGCTGCAACTGGCGGACGGTGATGCGGGGTTCCAGGACCTCCTGGAAGACCCGGATTGGGTGGCAACCGAGAAAGACTACCACCCGACGGTCCTCATCCCCAAGCGCACGGGGGGCATGCGGAAGATCCAAGAACCGCTGCCAGGACTCAAGAAGCTGCAGACGCTCATCGCGCGCGAGCTCGGCCGTCTGTACGGGCCATCGAAGTACGCGCACGCGTTCATCCGGAAAAAGCCCGGGCGTGAACGAAACCTGCGATCGAACGCACAGCCGCACATGGGCCATAAGTACCTGCTGAAGATCGACCTCAAGGACTTCTTCCCTTCGTGCACCCCGAAAGTCGTAGGCGAGGCGCTGCGCTACGACGTCGACATCCCGGACTGGCTGTTTGCCTTGGTCATGCGCGCCTGCTTCCTCGACGGCGGGTTACCCCAGGGTGCGCCATCCAGCCCGATGTTGTCCAACATCGCTGCCCGGCAACTGGACTACCGTATCGCGCGCCTATGCGAGGCGTGGAGACGAGAGCCGATGGACGGGTGCGCCCCATTCAGGCGGCCGCGCATGGATCCCATCGCGTACACACGGTACGCCGATGACATCACCATCAGCTCGAACTACGACCTGCCGCCCAAAGAGGTTCGGCGAAGACTGCAACGGGGAATGAACGTCAGCCGCAGGAATCGAGACAGGCGTGTGTGGGCGCTGCACAACATCCTGCACCCTATCCGCGTCATCGTCGAGGACTGCGACTTCAAGATCAAAGAGAAGAAGACCAAGAAGTTCAAGGCCCCGCAGCGCCTCGAAGTCTGCGGCGTGGTCGTGGGACAAGACACGGTCAATGCCAGACGGCGGCAGCGCCGGTACTGGCGAGGCCGCATCCATCGCATGATCATGGACATCGAAGAGGGAAAGGTACCGCCCGGCCACTTCCGCGACAAAGAAGGAAATGTCAGGAAGATCACCCGGCGCGGATTCAAGAAAGTCCAAGGCAAGATCGCCGCCATCTGCGCTGTGTCGCCGCAACTCAAGCCCTACTTCTTCGGAGGCAAGGACGAGAAAGGCGAGACGTGGAGGGGTGAGCTCAAACATCTGAGGACACTATGCAGAAGATCGTAATAACAGATGGCGTGGCGATGCTCGTCGAAGAGACCACGCACGACATCGTGCCCGTTGAAGATTTCCGGAGAGCGATCTCCAGAAACAGCGTCACAACACCGCTGCTCCCGGTTGGCACCGTCTACTATTCCGAGGACAGCGATAAGACTGTCATCGCCGTCATCCGACGTGCGGAAGTCCGCGAAATGAATCAGGCGAATCGGGTCTTCACCGTAGCTATGCCGCACCGGCTCTACACCGTCATCATGAAGAACGGCGGTATCCGGACGGTCAAGCAACACTTCATGCTCGACCTGCCAACCTCCATGGAGACCCGGGTCTACCAGGCTCCGTTCCCGAACAGAACCCTCCAAGGTGATATCTGCGCCAGCGGAGTCATGTTCGCCTCGCAGGATGAGTGCCTCGTGTTCCGGATCGACCACGTGGTGAATCAGGTGGAGCGCACCCGGCACAACACCGATCACATCTCGTACGCGAAAGAGGCAATGCCCCGCGACTTCAGGGAAGGCGCTGATGGCCAATTCACGCGCATGCTGGACAGATGGGCCGCCTGGACACAAAGGCACGAAGAAGACTGGCAATCGAGCTTCTCCGAAATCGAGTGGCGCGACGCCGGCGCATTCGGCGACACTGTAGGAGGCTCTAATGGATGATATGATCCGTGCAATCAAGCGACTCCCACGGGTCACCCCGGACGAGCAAACCTTCTACAAAACGATGGCTCGTCGACTCAAAGCGGCCTATCCGCGCACCATACATTACAGACATACTGTAGACCCTGATCGATACAAGCTCAGGGAGGTGCTCGACCTGCTGGATGACGAAGGAAGGTCTTCATCCCACCACATCGATGACGGCAGCATGGACGGCATGGCCGTCATCCTGAGAAGTCTATACAGGAACGGAAGGCGTTCCGAATCACCCCTTTGTCCCACCTGTAACCGAGGCCCAGATCATGAACAACAAGATCCACCTGGAGATCCCGACTACAGACGGGATTCTCTTGACGAAGAAGGGTTTGATGAAAGTCACGCACCTGAAGGAGCTGACGGTGATCAAGCCCCTGAAGAAGGACTCGAAGAACCAGAACATCCTGAGGGACTACCTGAAGGAGAAGCTGACGAGGGAGCTGAGGAGCGACCTGAGCAACCTCGGCCTCCCAGCCACATCGAAGTCGAGTTCGACTTCGACGGACCCGTCGTCGGACTCATCACTGTCACCCCAGAGCTCCCTGCCGACCACGTCGACATCACTGTCAGCCTGGGAGATGCCGCCACTCCTGAAGAAGTGGACGGACATCGTCCTGGACACGATGACCAAGAACCCGGAGACGGTGGGCCGGAAGATGGGGAAGCTGGACCTGCCGATGCAGCCAGCGATCTTCCTGGGGAGCCACCCTCTGATCCACAGGACCGTCCTGCACAGGATGGTGAGGTTCATGAGGGAAGCATACCGGGATCACAAGAGCGAGGACATCCTGGTGATGCACCGAGTCCCTCGACCCGTTCCCCAATCGGAGAACGACTCTCGGCGATATATTCTTCGCCCACGGGACGTCCTGCTCCTTCTACCAACGACGCTCGGCCAGAGTAGCGCACACCTGCGCTTCGAGCTGGGCACGCACTTCTGTAGCAAGTGTCGCATCACCATGACGGTCAACCCCAGGGAAGAGGTGGTATGTTCTTGCGGCAACGAGCTACAAGTTCTGCGCTGCATGGGCACCATACACAGTCACGGGGCAATGGCCGCCTTCTCCAGCGGTACAGACAACAAGCACGAGATTCCTCACATCGGATTCCACATGACTGTGGGGAACCTCGACAAGGCCCAGGAGTCCTTGGTGCTCTCCTTCTGCGACGGCGACGTCCGCATCCCACTCAACATTTCCGATCTCTTTGCCACTGAGCACAGAGACGAAGCCTTCAACGGCCAGATCAACAACTGGCTGCTGGTACGCCGAGAGATGATGAAACGCGCAGCCGAGGAAAAGAAAAAGGCGAGTGCAGCTAAGAGCTCGTCAGAGCGGCGGGGCAGTACGAGGAGCAGATACCACAGCAACTATCCTCGCAGCCTCACCTACGAAAGGATACGGGAGGCGGACCTCACTGACTTCGTGAAGCCAACCAACATGGAGCTGATCGAGGACGACTCGCTCGCGCTCACTCGCCCTGACCCTGGAGAGATGCCCACATTGCAGGGTGTCATGCTGAAGATCACGCAAGCTGAGGCTTCTGGCATATCCACCTACTGGGACAAGGTCTCGACAATGGTGCGGCGTATCTCGTGGACCCTCTCTCCGCAGGAGCACGACAAGCTACTCACGAGACTCCTCGGCATCGGCAAGAAACTCAAGCCCGGCATGAAGGGGTATCACCAGGTTGAGACCTGCATCGACCACCTCGCCTACGCCGCCGACAAGGTGTGGGAGGCTCCGTGAAAAACATCATCGTCATCGGTTGTGGGGGCATAGGCTATCATCTATCCGTGCCGCTGGTACGGTTCCTAGAACACTCCGACGTTCCGAGCGAAATCTTCTTTGTCGATCCAGACACGATCGAGAGAAGCAATACTGCCCGGCAGTTCGGCCCAGGCACCATCGGCATGGGCAAAGCGTCGGCCCTGGTCAAGATGCTGGAAGAACAGCTGAGACCAAGAAATGTGCGCCTACATAGCGTACCCGAAGCATTCAGCCCGAAGACTGTCAAGACAGCGAAACGCTGGTACTGGCAGACTGATGCTGATATCTTCGTGGGAGTCGACAACCACCCGAGTCGGCTCTTTGTTCAGCAAGAGGCGCTGAAGCTGCGAGATGTTGCCCTGTTCATTGGTGGCAACGAGTACCACGACGGCCAGTGCCAGATCTTCATGCGACAGGGCGGAAAGAATCTGACCCCGACAATCGACGAGGTGCATCCTGAAATGACCTCGATGCCGGGGAAGTTCCCAGATGATCCGTCCTGCATGGAGATCGTCCAGTCGCAACCGCAGCTCGTCTTTGCAAATCTGCTGGCGGCCACCTCTATGCTCTGCGCATGGTGGTCCCTCAGGTGGAGGACGGACGCGGCACCCTCCGTCAACGAAGTTCTATTTGACGCCACTGGGCCGAGTATGCGGCCTATGTGGAGCAAGCCTCTTACCAGGAAGGAGAAACCATGAGTAGTGATCCCGACGCCCGCATCGAAATCGACGTGAACGTGAACCAGCCCCGCCGCGCCGAGGCCGCCGAGACCGCCGAGGCTCCCCAGGCCCAGGTGCGCGTGGAACGCCGCGCCACCTCGGATTACAAGGACTACCCCACCTCGAACTTCCCCCCGGGCAAGACCATCGGCCAGATCAAGAGCGCCCTGTGGGACAAGTTCGACCTGCGCGAGAACATGATCCCGCTCGTCAACGGCGACAAGGTCAACGACTCCTACGTGACCAAGCCGGGCGACGAAGTCATGTTCCAGCCCGCCCCCAAGGATCGCGGCTAGACCGTGACAACTCCCGGAGTGATCAAGGAGGCCCCCGCATTTTGCGCGGGGGTCTCCTTTTCTTTTAGACAAAGGAGAAACGGCGTGACACCGTACGAAGAAGCCTCGGTCCAAATTCGAGCGAAGGTGAAAGAGGCGCTGGTTGCCTATGGGCAGCACCGGACATCGAGCGGCAACACCAGAGAGGTGGAGAAAGCTGCTGACCAGTCCCTCAACTTCTTCGAAGCGCTGCTGGTCCACCACAAACCGAAGCCCCCCTTTGAAGACGCTACGCTCAGCGAGATCTCGCCGAACAAGCGCGTACTGTTCAGCTCCAACGCCTACGCAGACATGATCTCCGTGGGAGGCCACGACTACTTGGGCTGTAGGCCGACGAAGCTGCGGGGTGTGCACGGAGTGCGTGTAGTGTTCCGCAGGGACTGCGTCCGCATCAACATACTGCATCACGATGACGAGGACCCAGAGAGGTACAGCGAGATGGTCGCACTGATGGAGGAACGAAACGACGACCCGTTCTTCCACATAGATCAGCTACGCGAACCGATACCTCACGCGCTGAAAGACATCAGGACCAACAGCCAATACTACATCGTTGGGGAGCAGGGAGACTACGGGCCGGAGACGGACAGCGCCCCCAATAGGCGGAGAGTGACTCTGCTGACAGAGACCGTCCGAGATATTCTGAGAATTTTCGAAGGAGAGGTGTACCTACATATAGCGTTAGGCCACGCCACCTTCTACAACCAGTGGTTTTCTGTCCAGCTACCCCGTGTAAAGAAATAAAGAAAACTAGTAAAATCTTCTTGACGCCAAAGGCTCTCGTGGTATAAAAGCCTTTGGCCTTTTTTCCCTCGAAAAGGAGGCGTCGTATGTCGGGACCGTTGTCGAAAGTGGATTGGGATCTGCTTCGCGCGCAGAGAAACTGGCTTCTTGAAACCCTTCATCCGCTGCCAGTGACAATGCGCGACTCCCATCATGCAGATGGGCTGATCAACTTCCTTGACACCCTCATTGACCACGCCCTGGATACCAACCGCCTCATCGGACTCTTCAGTTACGATGATCTACAAGTCGGCGAGATGTACAAATACGTCCGGGTGGAGGGGAACTTCAGATTCTTCTCTATGCACGACCAACATTCGCACGCTGTCGGAGAGACGGAGCGCGAGATGGGGCTACTGGAGTCGGCAGGCAAGATCGCGATCCTGCCCGGCCTCATTCGGCTCGTGGAGGCGGGCTCCATGAGTCTTGACCTCCCGGGCGATCCGGCTGATGTCGATCTGCTCGCGGAACTTCTGGGCAAACCAGTAAAGAGGTACCATGAAAGTTGACTTCCTGCGGCGAGGGAACGGATTCCGTATCGAGTTCGACTTCGACGGCAAAGAGTTGGTAGCCATGGAGCAGCTCCTCCAGGTCATCCCCCTCTTTGCCTCTCGCGGCGATCTCGACCCGGCCCGTACCTGGGCGCGCATCTTTCGTGAGGTCCACGGCCACAGATTCATCGCCAACGGTATCCGTGAGTGGTGGATGGAGGACCTGATCAAGGAAGAGCTGATCCTCGAAGCGGACACGGAAGAGGAACACGCGAAACTCGTGGCAGCGGAAAGGGGGGCGAATGGGAATTGAGTACGCCTTCGTTCCGATACCCCACGCGCTGCTCTACGATACGCGGATATCCCTCGGAGCCAAGGTCGTCTACACCTTCGTCAAGTCCAGATGCCTGGACAAGGACTACTGCCTGGTTGGGCAGGAACGGCTGGCCGAGGAGATGGGCATGGGGCTGAGGACGGTTGAGCGGTACATCGCAGAACTCAAGAAATTCGGCCTGATCGAGATCCGCCAGAGAATGGGCACATCAGGCGTCACTGTCTTCGCCCACATACCTGACCTGTACACCTCATGTGACACACCCTTCGAGTCCCACCCACTAGATCTTGATTCCTGCCCCGCCGAATCTGGCGGACCGGACCGCCAAATATGGCGGGACGATTCCGCCACCAGTGGCGGGCCGATACCGCCGTCAGTGGCGGACAAAGAAGAAGAAGACAAAAAAGAAACAGACATAGGGCAGGATTCTGGAATGGACCTAATGGATCTACTGGAAGAAGACCCAGCAATCCAGAAAGCGTTGGCCCACGAGGAGGCCCAGGAGCAGAAGGCGAAGGACGCAGCAAAGCGTCGCCTGGATCAGCCCTCGATTCCTCGTGGCAAGAAAGCCAAACCCCCAGACTTCTCGGCGGCCCACAAAGAGACGGTGCCGAGGTCTGTGACGAAGTGGGATGGGTCAAAGTGGTTCTCCCGCTTCAAGAGTGCGATGAACTCGCACAGCATCGAGGTATCGCCACCCCATAGGCATGCAGCCCTTACCGCCCTTACTCGTGTTCGCGGTATGCTGTCGCGCCAAGGCATGAAGGCTCCGGAGCAGTACAAGCTCCTTTGCCAGTGGTTGCCTGACAACTGGTCGGAGCTGCAGTCGAAGTTCTTCAAGAGCCGAGGGAGGGAGGAGGGGTGGATGATCAGCATCACAACTCTCGCGTCCTTCCTACCACGCATCCTCAAGGAGTACGAGGACGAAAGCAGTGGCGACCTATTGGACGATCCTGCCTTCAAGGGAAGGGTCACACGCATAAAAATATGACAACTCGTGGAGTGGTCACGACGTTTTAGGAGGAGAACATGCTCGTTTCTATCATTAGTGAGAACACCTACAAGGTGGGGGACCGCATCCTGCAGGTCGGGGACGAGGTCGACGTGACGGAGGTTCCGGACATCGATCTCAACGGTATCGGCAGCATCAGTGCCGCTGATCTCAAGCAGAAGCTCGTGGACATGAACAAGTGGATCCGCGACACCAAGGAGGCGCTGATCAGACGGCTGCACCTCTCCGACGCGGCCTACGAGGAGGAGACCGCTGCGCTGACATGGGAATACGTCAACGCACACCGCGACTGGGCGTTCTACATCGACGTGCTCTTCAAGGCCGTCGAGAAGCACATGGGCGGCGGCCTGCCCCTGCAGGTGGATCCCGACACCTGCAAGATCTCGATCCGCACCCTGGAGAAAGACCCCCGCAGTCAGACCCAGGAAACCCTCAACTGGACACGGTCGATGATCAGCCGTCAGGTCCAGTTCCAGAGGTATGACGGAGTCCGCGCCGTCGGCAACTATCTCTTTGGCCACGACAGCCGCGAGAGCATGACCCTGGACGTGGGTCTGCTGTCGAAGCTGCAGCTTCCGTGCATCACCGTCCCCGCCGGAACCAGTGCAGTGAACCCGCTGATCGACGGGGAAAGCCAGAAGGACGGAGTCGTTGCTCTGGCCAACGCTGGGGCCGAAGCATTCAAGAAGCTGCAGTCCAACGCACCTGTGTGTCTCGTGTGGGTACAGGAGGAGGGCTACACCCTCGTCGATGTCCGGGAGCGCATCATGCCCTCGAAGCCCGGACAGCCAGGAACCCCTCTCCCGGCAGCGCTCCCCGTCATCGAGAAGACGCTGGGCGCACCGGACATGGTAGGCCTTCTCATGTTCGGCGACCTGAGCAAGGTCGCGGACGGGAAGCGTGGCCTCATCGCCGTGTCTCTCAAGAAGGGTGCACAGGCCCACTGTGCCCTGGCAGTCGAGGGGGAAGAGTTCAACGAACTCTCCTCTGGCAACGGCCTGAAGACCGAAGAGGTCCTGGCTGAGGCTCTCACCGCCCTGGTGGAGAAAGAAGACGCATGACCAACTATGCCTTCGTAGATGGCTCCGTCGACTGCACGCGAAAGCGTGAGGACGGCGGGGCCAACTACGGCGGTGTCTGCGCCGTAGTTCTTCAAGGCACACCAGTTCTCAGACAGCGAGAAAAAGAACTGGTTTCTGAGTACCTCTTTCACGGCTACCGCATCGCCGGAAGGCTCTTCACCAGAGAGAAGAACGATGTGGGGGTCATAACCAACAATACCATGGAGCTGAGTGCTGTGCGCCTCGCCGCCGAAATGCTCCGTGAGCAAATCCAGGCCGAAGAAGAGGTGAGGATCTGGACAGACAGTCAGTACGCTCAAGGATGCCTTCGGTACGACACAAACTGGTCGCCGAAGGAGAACATCGACCTCATCGTCCGCATACGGGACCTCGTTGCCAGGCCGAATGTTCTGATACACCACATCCGAGGACACCGGAAACTCGTCTGGAACGAGCTGGTGGACCTCGGAGCTAAGAAGTGCGTGGAGCTACATGCAACACGAGATGGGTTCGATGGCGTCAGAGAGATCGACGTCTGTTCCCAGTGTTTCCACTGTCGCCGCTTCGCCTGCAAAGACGAAGACTTCGGTCACCGCAGCACAGTGATGCGGCACAAGTACAACCCGCCACCATGTAACGGCGACTCGTTCGAGGCGCTTCCTGAGAAGCTGGCGGAGGCTATGCAGTGGAAATAAACGTCGAGGACTGGATTGGGTTGAATGTTGCGCTTAACGATATCGAAGAGCGCATGGCTGTAGAAGGTCCCGACAAGTGGATGCTCGAACGAGACGTCGTGCTCAAAAAGCTCCTTGTGTTCTATCACCTGTTCCATGCAAGGAGCGATAGGTTGGAAGAAATACTTTTGGAGGAGCCAGAGTACGCGTCGTTTCTGAGGTACGTAGAAGAAGCGGAGAATAAAGATGCTCTGGGACAAGAAGATACACACGATGGACATTGCACTGGGCCTGATGAAAGCAGCCGGGTTCTCTCCTGGTATGGTTCGCAGAGTCCAGTCGCTCGATGGAGGAGTGAAGGTAGAGGCTGAGCACGCTTACATAATCGAAGACGACGAACAAGAAGCAAGACTCCTGCGAGGCTCTATTGAATATCTGGACGCGGCTTTGGAGATCACAGCCATAGGCGTATCCGATAGGGAGCTGAGAAACAAACCGGTACCTCTTCTCGAAAAGATGATGTCAGACGCTATTGCTGATGTAGACCTGCTGATCGTACGGCAGGTAAACCAGGCCTCGGCGGAGGACCAGCGTCGCCTGAAGGGCGTCCTATACCAACGAGCCCGGGACGGAAAGCCTACCATCGTAGACGACGCCGCTAAGGTAAAAGAGGGCCTCAAGTTCTTCGAGAAGATCGTCGAACTTACGTCATAAGGAAGCTGTAATGGATCTCCTCATAAGCCCGGAGTCCCAGCTCATCACTCGGGTGCTGTTCAAGCCCAAAGAGCTTGATGACCTGGAGACCAAAGGGTTCGACCCTGAAGTTTTACCCCTGCCGTACGCCGTAGCTTTTGAAGAGATCACGCGGGTACGAGGGAAGCACGGCGACATGCCCAGCGCGAAACACCTACTGAAGCTCGCGCCGGACATCCAGATACACCGGAAGTGCCCGTCTAAGACAGCGAGCCTCTACTGGGAGCAGATCTATCGCAGCAGGTGGCGACATGAGCTCCGAGGGGCGATCGTCTCCATTGACGAGATGCTGCCGGCATCGGTGCCGGATGAGGCGCTATCGCTAGACGCTATTACCGACCAGGCCGCTGAGATCTTCAGCTCGGTCGGAGCGAAATTCTCCTTCGACCAGGGACGACCCGTGGTGTTGGGCGAGATGGCAGACACGCTGAGGAAGGAGTATGAGAAGCTCGAACGAGGAGAAGCCGTCGGCATACCCATCCCGTTTGAGTTCCTTCAGATCGAGCTTGTTGGCTGGAAAATCGGCCGCGTCTACGTGGTCGCTGGAAGGCCAAAGACGGGCAAGTCCTGGTTCGCCCTGATCTGTGGCAAGCACGCCATAATGGAGGGGCACAAAGTATTGTTCGTGTCCTTCGAGATGACCCAAGAGGAGCTTGCCAAACGCATGGCCTGCCTCGTTGGCGGCATCAGCTACAACCTGGTGGTGAAAGGTAAGCTCAGCAAGAAGGACCGCAAGAAATACTTCGCCCTGTTGGAGGATCTGAAGAGCGGAGTGCTGGGGCAACGAATCAAGATCGTTGGCCCTGGACAGGCCAAGACGCCCGAAGCAATCGCCGCTATGGGCAAGTCGTTTGGTGCGACCATGATCGTAGTAGATGCGTTCTACCGCATGGATAAGCAGGACGACGAGAAAGGGTGGGAGCAGATCCAGCGGCTTATGAGGAGATACGGCCGATGTGCTGTGTCCTCTCCTGCAGCATGGATGCTCACCACGCAGTTCAACCGAGCACAACGAGGAAGAGGCAGCGCCCACTTGGGCAACCTGGCCTTCGGTGACGCTATCGGTCAGGAGGCCAACGGCATGGTCTACCTGGTACGAGACGTAAAGCTGAAGAAATCACGGCAGGTAGACCTCATCCTTGGTGAAGCCAGAGAGGCCGACGACATCCGGGCCTTTCGCTATAACTGGAACTTTATCACTATGGACTACTCGGTCGTCGGGGCCGTGGAATACGGAGGTGACGACAGCGGAGGATTCGGGTAAAGACTATGGACCAAGCAAACCTAACTCAGGTTCTCCGCGCCCTCGGTGTCACGGTCATGAGGAAGAGCGGTCCCCGGCACATAGCCATCCCATGCCTATTCGCGCAATGGCGGCACGAGCACGGACGAGACCGAGTACCGTCGATGACCGCGAGCATCGAGCCCACGGGGGAGTCCTGGCTAAAGTGTCATGCCTGCGAGTATAAGAAGTCCTTACGGTACGCCGTAAAGGAAATCTCAGCAAAGACTCCAGGAGGCCGCTTTGCTAAGCTCGTCCAGTGGGTGGACCGCAACGATGGGCGCGGCACGGGTGTGCGCACCGAATGGCGCGAAGAACCTCACGACTACACAGACGAAGCACGGGCTCTGATCGGCAAGCCATATCCGGCAGCCGCGATCGAGTTCTTGAAGACAAAGGGAATAACAGACCCCGGGATTATCAGGAATAACGTCGTCTGGAGTTCAGAGCACGAAGCACTCATCTTCCCAACGATGTCCTATCGACAAGGGAAGCTCATCGTCGTCGGAGCGGCAGCGCGTCGACTGCGGAAAGAGGAAAGGAAATACTGGACCGTGTGGGAGTACGAGCCGTACTTCCATCTCTACGGAGAGCACCGCCTACGGGAATGGCGCGGTCAAACGGTTCTGATCGTAGAGGGCCAGCTAGACGTGCTGCACTGCTGGCAGTGTGGTGTTCCTGCTGTAGCTCTCATGGGCGTCAGCTATTCCAAAATGAAAGGAGTCTTGCTGCAAAAAGCAAGGATACGCCGGGCTATCATTGTGCTGGACCCGGACGTGTACGACACCGACCACCGAAAACGCATGGTCATCGATTCGACTATTGCGGCTATTCGGGCGCTGGGTATCGAAGCCTGGGACGAAAAGCTGGAGAAAGATCCGAAACATCTTGACGCGGAAACTCTCCTTGATATCATAAAGAAACCTAGAATTCTAGAACCTTCTTAGAGCGGAGGAAACGTACATGGCAAAGAAGAAAGGTAAGGGCAAGAAGAGCGCTGGTAGCTCTCTTGCAGACATCCAGGCAGAGCTCACCAAGGAGGAAGACATCTCCAGTCTTCCTATGGAGCTGCAGCTCGTAACGGGTGCCGCCAAGGACTCGGCCGAGTCGCAGCAGCGCGGCCCCGAGGTGTGGGGTCCCATCTGGGCTGAGCGCTCGCCCACCAAACCCTACGACGATGGCACGAAGCCCAAGACCTACTCGTGGGCGCTCAAGAACGGAGAAAGCGGGCTGTGCGTGATCGCCCAGCTTCCGCTCCCCATCGTCGTCCACACCGTGGCTATCGGTCGTGGCACCAGCAAGCGCGGCGGCAAGTTCTATCGTCGCGAGAAGGTCCGGTGCCTGGGGCTCAAGTACGGGTTCGACCCGGACACCAAAGCCCCGAAGGTCCTGTCAACGGGAGTGAAGTGTCCGATGTGCGCGCTTCTCGGCGACAGGTGGTCCATCATTCAGGTGGGCGGCGTCATCGACCTGCGGCCACAGAACGAGCCCATGGTCGACAAGAGGGGCATCACCTACCACCAACCGCCCCGGCTCCTCGTGCTCGACAGTGACTCTACCCAGCGCGCTGTCAGCGACGGGCTCAAGGAGCGCCATCTTCGTGGCCTGCCGGTCATCGGCACCGTCTTCAAGGTTCAGCGCGGCATGGAGCAGAACGCCTCCCGAGTTGGCACCAACTGGGTTGCCCAGCTCGACAAGACCGTAGAGCAGGACCAGATCGACACGATCTACTATCCCGTGGACATCGATCGCTGCTACCCCGTCCTGGACGGAGCAGCAGACAACGTCTTCCCGGCCAAGCGTCACGAGGAGCTCGTCACGGCCATCATGCAGCGGCACGTGAGCATGTACCTCAAGCACGACCCGGGGAAAGGCTTCGACGCCCACGTGGCGAAGGAGCTTGGCCTCAAGCTCGACGACACAGCAGCAGCCGACGACGAAGACGACGAAGACGACGCACCGGCTAGCCGTGGTCTCGGCATGATCTCCCTGGAAGGCAACTTCTCCGGCCCCACAGAGACCCCCACTCCTGGCCTCACTGATCTCGGCGACAAGATCGACGACGAGGACGAGGACGAAGAAGCGGGCGTCGAGGAAGCCGAGGAAGCCGAAGAGGAAGAGGAAGCTGAGGAAGCTGAGGAAGGCGAAGATGAAGAGGAGGAGACCATCGAGGATCTCCAGGCTCGCCTTCTCGACAAGGAAGAGACCCCCATTCAGGCCCTGGTGGCGGAAGCGCAGGAGCTGGGCGTAGAACCTGTGCGCGACAAGAAGGGCAAGGTGAAACGAAAGGCCACCATCAAGGCCATCGTCGAATACTGGGAAAGCCAGGATGAAGAAGAGGAAGAAGGCGAAGAGAGCGAAGAAGAGGGGAACCCCTGGGACGACTGAGCAACTCCGCCGATTCTGGAACGTGGCCAAGCAAGTAGGAGGCTTTGCCTTCGACTTCGAGTGTGTTGATGAACGGGACCGGCCGACAACTAACGCCATGGTTGCTCGGCCGGTCCTGCTCTCTCTAGCCACAGGAAAGCATCGTCCCTTTAAGGCCCTCGTGTTGGAGTGGAACAAAACCACTTCGGCCTTCCTGCGCGGTCTGCTCAAGCAGTCAGATCTTGCAGCCGTAGCCCATTACCACAACTACGATCTCCTCGTTGCTCACTGGAGCGGGTGTATCGATATCCGCGAGGTCCAGGCACGCATAGCCGATACGCGGCTCCTTGCCTGGATGTACAACGAGGAGGATGACCTCGGCCTGAAAGGTCAGGCCATGCTTCACTTCAAGCACCGCATGGTCTCCTTTAGGGAGGCCACTGTGGACTCCGAGTTCTACCAGGCCAATCTTGTTCTCAGCGAACAGATAAAGGGGCTGCACAAGGAAGCTCGTGAGAAGGAACGTCTCCTGAAGAAGGAAGCCCGAGAGCGCACACGCGCAGGGAAGAAAGAGCTCGATGAGCTGTGGCCCGACATGAAGGGGCTCACACCGCGCAAAGAGTTCAACCAGATGAAGCGCGACTATGCCGAAAAAGTAAAGGGCGAGCTCGATGCCGTGCTAGAGGAGCTTCACGACATCGTACAAAAAAAGACGATAGTCCTCGAACTCAAGATGCAAGAGAACGACCATCTGGCGTACCAGCTCTTCAAGAAGTACGCTCTGGACGATGCGATTCAGTGCTGGAGGCTCTACCTCAAACTGATGCGCTGGATCGACAAGGCCAAGCTGCGGACATGGTTGATGATCGAGGAGTCGAACCATCTGGGCTCCCTGCAGATGACGGCGCACGGGGCTTACGTGAACGAGGGCAAGCTCGACGGTCTGAGAGAACGTAGTGAGCCGCTGCTAGAAGAGTTCGAAGCCAACATCCACGCCATAGCAAAGCGCGAGTTCAACGTACGGTCCAACAAGGATCTCCCCGAGGTGATCTATCGTGATCTCGGAGTGACACCGCCGGAGGGTACGAAGCGCAGCAAGGTCGCGGGCATCGCCCACGAGCCATGGGCCTACTCAACCAAGACAGAGGTGCTGCAGCGCATCGAGCATCCCATTGCACAGGCGATCCTCGACTATCGTTCTGTGCAGATCATCTACAAGAACTTTATCATCGGCCTGTTGGAGCAGGTGAGGAACGACCCAAACAAAAAGTCCAAGGTGCACGTAACCTTCAACTCGACAGGAACCAGGACAGGGCGCTGGTCGAGCTCTACTGGATAGGTCCTGACAACTCTAGGAGTGATCATGGATGAAGTGCAGATAGAGCTTGGCCAAGTGATCCGAGAGATACACCAAAACTACGGAGGCCATTTAACCTCCTTTGCTATCCTCTGCTCGAAGAAGGAGCCTAACTCTCCTGTCACGGAGATATCCCCATGGTTCGGAGGCGCGGGCGAGCTTCGATTCACGCTGGTCATCGAGGCAGCGAAGATCGCCCTAGACCAAATTATGAAGGAAAATAACTGCTCTATGCTTGAGGGCATAGAAGTTCTCAAGGGGCTGATCCTGGCGAGGAAATTACGCCGAGACAAACAGGCCCGCAACCCCCGTCCTGGTGGAAACAATGGCACAACTCCAGAATATCCCTTCACGTAACAAGGCCAGCGAGTACGACGATCGTATCCAGAAACTCGGCCCAGAGATTCGGGACGTCTTCGAGGCTCCTGAGGGATACGTACTCATCGTGTGTGACTTGTCACAGCTTGAACTGCGCCTGGGGGCGCACATCACGCACGACCCAACGCTGCTCGGTGTGTACAGAGAGCATGAGGACTTCGAAGGATACACCTTCTACACGGGTGATCCTCACTCCGAGACATCCAGAAGGATGGGCGTCCCGAGGAAGCTCGCGAAGAACTTGAACTTCGGCCTCATGTACGGCATGCGTGCTGAGAACTTCGCGAGGTATGCCCGGCTGTACAAGCCGGGCACCAAGATCTACGATGTGGCGGCGGCGGAAAGATACGTCAACGCCTTTCATCGAACTTACGCGGGGGTGTTCGATTATCACGAGGAGCTGCGACGCTCTTGGTGGGAGGGCACCCGCGTATTCTCTACGGTCTGCGGCAGGCTTAGACACTTCGATAATTACGAGAGGGTCGCTGCCGGAAAGATCTACAACAGCAAGATCCAGGGAAGCGCCGCTGACATCATGAAAGTACAGATGTGGGCCTTCATGGAGTTCATCTTCAACCAGCCTGATTTCGCGGGACTCCGGCCTGTCATCCAGGTGCACGACGAGTACGTCTTCGAGGCTCCCGAAGAGACCGCCCAGCAGTGTGCTGTGATGGTCAAGTTCATCATGGAATATCCCTTCTTCGTGATGGACGTGCCGCTCCTGGCCAGCGCCAAGATCTGCAAGACCTGGAAGCAGAAGGACGACGATACAGTGCCCGAGGTAGGCACCTTCTTCGCCAAGGTGAAAGACCCAACGGTCACGGAGAAGAAGAGCCTGGACGAGCTTGCTGCGGCAGCTGAGCCGCGCCTCTTCAAGCCGACAGACTGGGAGGAGTATCTCAAGCTGGAGGAGCAAGACCGCATCGTCAAGAAGAGCGCCGTTGCCATGCTGTCTTCTCAACAAAAATCCTGGGCGCAGACCTTCCTGTCATCGGACTTACCCACCTTCACCCCGCAAAGGGCGAAGAGGATCATCCCCCTAGAGGAATATATGGAGGAACGCAAACATGCCTTTGAGTGAAGAGGACATCTATCGCAAGGAGATCGACGACGCCGTCGCTGACGTGAAACAGCAGATCCAGTCATCGAAGGCGCACGGCACCTCGCCGAGACTCCCGGACTACGAGGACCTGTTCGGCAAGATCGTGAAGAGCGCCACCAGAGATCCCCGCATGTCTCCGCGCACTGTGGAGAACGTGCAGGACCACGCCAAGAAACGGTACAAGGAGCTCGCCATCCACGCTGGCCTGAAAGGCGACGTCCTGATGGAGGCTCATGTCCTTCGTGGACTGCAGGTACACATCGCCATCCTCCAGCACGAGAGCGACGTCAGGGTGCTCGCCTTTTCCGACGAGCGTCAAGCGATCAACGCTGTAGACTCGCACTTCGAGAAACACAAGGTGAAGACCACCGTGGCGCAGGTGCGGGAGTACGAGGACGATGAGCCGGCGAGCATGATATGCTCGGAACACCCACTCTACGAGACACTTGTCTACGGTTCGAGGGTCGAGACATGCACGATCAACTAGAAGAGCAACTCTTCAAAATGGTCGCCTCGGCGCACGTAGCGTCCGGGGGCATCATTCGTGTCTCCAAGCGGGGATACGACTGGGGTATCCTGCATATCGGAGATGATATTTCCTTCATGCCTGGAAAGTTCCGCGACATCAACCGCTGCATCGTCTACGGGATGCGAGGCATCACCGCTGAGAATGCCTCACCTTCTGACGGAGGCGTCGGAAGCGAACCACAGGGCACCGTGTACGCTACCCCGGAGAAAGCCGTTGCCGCCTTTGTGCGGCACTTCGCTCTCATGGGGGCCAAGCACGAGCCAAACACCAGCCATGGCATGGATGACACAGAATTCTTCTTCGATGGAATCCATGCAAATGTAGCGGTAACGTGGAGACATCTGAAGGCCCGATTCAAAGGGATTAAGATGATCCTGAAGCGTACCGACCGCCGCGTCATGGAGGATATTATCGAAGAAGCAGCGTCTCTATAAGGAGGGACCATGATCGTTTTCAACTATCCGGACAGGTGTCCGTCATGCCAGAGCGACGACATCGCCGCCGCCATGGTAGATCCAGGAGGCGACGTAGAGCTACCGAAGGACCAGCAACCTTTCCTCTGCAACGCCTGCAGCGTGATGTGGTCTGAGAAACTCATCACAAGCCGAGACTGGGGCTGCTACGTGGCTCTCATTCCGCAGGCCTGGATGCTCCCCAAAGGCATCCTCGTGAACAACAGAGCGCCTAAGCCTATTGACACGGCACGGCGGCTGCTGGGTATCCCAGAAGAAGTGAACCATGTGGTCATCCCTCTGCAGAAGGTGCTCGACGATGGAAACGAACAAGCCGACCTCGTCAAGAAAGGAACCGTCAAGCTCTGGAAGCCTCCGGGCCTCGGTAGCTGAGTTCATCTTCGAGCATCCCGAAGAGCTCGTCGAAGCGGTGGTGCAGGCGTCAGCAGGGCTGCCGTACTCGCCGCTTCGACGCACAGCTCTGGGGTGTCTGAAAGTTCTAGGGGATAAGTTTGGTGGTGCCACACAGGCGGAGGTCATTGTGGCCATAATGGCGGTGCAGACATGGATTACTTTGCGGAAGAAAGAAAAAAGAGCGCCGAAGAGATCGTAGCCTATCTGCCGGATACCATCTACTCAGCGGCCATGTTCGAAGGCGTTCTCACGAAGAAGCAGGCCAAGGAGTTTCGTCAGTCTGTAAAGAAGATGCTCCTGACCAAGGACCGCAAGCAGCACGTCGCCTTCAGGAAGCTCATCCGGCTAGGCATGAACTTGCTGAAGAAGGGGCGGGCAAATCTAAAGAAACAAGGCTTTACCCTTTGCGCAGGCGATGAGGGGTGCAACAACTGCTGTCGTCGACTCACCATTGTCACCTCTAAGCTGGAAGTGCTGGCAATAGAGCACTGGGCAAAGACCATCGATCGAGAGACCCAGCGCCTACTCCGGGAAAGCCTCGCTAGGACAACGACCACAATGGAGAGCTGCCTTCTGGCAATGGGCGTGACTGAGGAGCCGATCCCCGTTATGGCCACCCCGTCTATCGGAGTTGCCTACGCAGAATGCGGCGGCTTCTGCCCGGCGCTGGGACCTACAGGCAACTGTCTAATCTACCCGGTAAGGCCTTGGTCATGCCGAACGTACCGGGCGCTCTCGCCGGCATGCAGGCCAGGAGTTCGCGTAAACCTGGCGCGATTCCCAGACATCGATGTGTGGATGCTGAACCAGCTGGAGAAACTGTGCGGTGAGACCAGGACAACGCTATTTCCTGTCATAAGGAAAGCGTTAGAAGTTCACACCCCCCGACGTGTGGACAAATAAATTTTTCTTGCTTTCTTTATACGCATGGGGTAAAAGTAGAACCATGATCAGGCAAGGACCGTTACTACTGCGCCACGAAGAATTCCGGTCGGTTGAGCACCGGCTGAAGGCAGAGAGCGTGGACTATAACGGGAAGACTTCTGAGTTTTACGTCTACCGTGAGACACCAGAGGGCGTCCTGGTTCCGCGCTACTTTCACGGGACAGACCTACTGCTGAGCGCCAAGAACAAGCAACTGTCCAAACATGACCTATCGTTCCCTCGCTTCAAGGGCGCGTTGTGGCCCGAGCAACAGACAGGCGTGAAGAAGGCCATCTCGGTGCTCCGCAAGCAACTCGGGGTTTTCCTGAACGCTCGACCTGGTTCGGGAAAGACCGTGGCCGCGCTCTACATCATGTCGGCGCTGCAGCCGCAGAAGGCGCTAGTCCTCGTAGACCAGGACAACTTGGCCGAGCAGTGGTGTGAGAGGATCAAGACACACCTGCCCGACGCCAAGATCTCATTCATCATGCCGCTGGACAGCCAAAAGGCGCTCCATCGGAAGTTCGGCCAAGTGTCTATGCTGGGAGGTATTCAGCGCTTCGACATGCGTGGAGACGTGATCATCTGCATGGCGCAGACCTATATGGCACACCAGCGCCCGCTGAAGGTGGGCATGGTCGTTGTCGACGAGGCCCACGTCTTCTCCGCGCCATGCTTTTCCCAGACGATCTTCAACATCAACTTCAACTGGAGCCTTGCGCTATCGGCTACCAGCGAACGCCGAGATGGTCATGAGTGGGTGTTCCAGCAGATGCTCGGCACCAAGGTCGTTGAGATGAAGGGGAAGACCGAGAAGGCCCGGGCTCTCTTCTACGGAGTGAACACGGACTTCCTGAAGTGGTCAGACCCGACGCCCAACGACAAGCACACCTGGTTCAAGTGCGTCTGGTGCCGCTTCCATGAGAAGATGACGTGCCGGTACGAGTGCCAGAAGTGCGACACGGCAAAGAGCCTCGGTACCTCATCGCCGCACGTGCTCAAGGACCACTGTGCAAGCCTCTACAAATTCCACGACTATAACGAGGCTGCCGTAGAGCGAATGCTCTGCGACGACCCCACGTATACATCCTGGATCGTCGAGACGATCGGCACCTTCCTGAAAGCGGGTCGAGACATCTTTGTATTCTCTCGACGACGAGATCACCTGACACACCTGCACCTGATGCTCACGCTGATTCATGGTGACGTGTCGGGGCTGTACCTCGGCAACGCCACCAACGCAGAAGCCCGGCGCAAGAACGCCCTGGCTCTGCAGAAGCCTGTGACCCTCACCACCTTTGGTAAGGCCGGTAAGGGGCTAGACGTCCAGCGAAAAGACGGAGCGCTCTACGCTGGTCCGGTGGGCAAGCACACGGTGGAGCAGGCCGTGGGCAGGATAGAGCGCTCTATGCGCGGCAAGATGAAACCTGTGGCCGTGCATCCCATCATCCCATTCCCAACACACATAGCCCGGATGAAAGGGTGTCTGGGCTTCTATCGGAGACACAACTATGGCACGCAGATCGAAGCGGGGCTCCAAAGCAAGCTTGACCGGAAAGGCCGTCAAAAAGGAACGCGACGGTAGCAAAAGCACCATCGCCGAACTGCACGAAGACCTCGCTGAAATCGAAGACGCTGAGGGGGAAGTGACCTTCGGCAACTCGATCACCATGGCCGGCGTGTTCGGGGACTACACGTCGTTGCAGACGAGCATCTTCATCAAGATGCCGATCGCGGATCCTGCCGCACAGCAGCAGATCCTGGACAGCTTCGACAAGGTGTTGGAGCCGTTCAACGCAAAGATCCTCCACACCATCCAGCGGTTCCAGAACGATGTACTGGAGCGCGTGGGCGTCGACAAAATCTGGGGCGCAAAGAAGCCCAAGGGGAAGGAATAAATGGCGAAGAAGAAAGCCACCAAGAAGAAGCCCGCGAAGAAGGCGGCTAAGAAAAGCAAGGGCAAGAAGAAAGCCGTCTGCGATACACCACTGAAAGAGCGCGACGACATTGCCGCAAAGAAGAAAGCCCGGCTGAGCTTCGAAGAAGTGTTGGCCGAGGAGGAGTTCCAAAGCTTCACCAGTGACGCGGCTCAGATGGAGGTGCAGAGGTATCCACGGATCTTCACGGGCTTGGTCGAAGTGGACCTTCTATTCTGCCCCACCATCGGAAGCTGCATCGAGCTCAACGGAGACCAGTCGCAGGGCAAGAGTACGCTCTCCTATATCATGGCCGGATCGCTTCTGCGAACCTGCCGCCTCTGCAACACCCTCTCCGTCGAGTGGGTAGACGAGGAGACCGGGGAAGTCGTAGAGACCTGCCGCTGCGGAAAGAACAGACTCATGACCGGTGTCATCGCAGACATCGAACGCTCCTGCGACCCCATCTGGATGGACATCTGGGGCTGCCGCCTGGGCACAGGGTTCGAGGAAAAGACCCAGAAGACAGGCGGCTTCAAGGTCCTGGTCCCGAAGGGGCGCAAGGCCAACCTGCACATTGTGCGACCCAGAGCAGGAGGTGCCCTCTACACGTTTCTCCAGCGCGTGCTGGAGACGGGGGCAAAGGACTTTGTGGTCATCGACTCCATGAACTCAGTGATCTCGGACGAGGCGTTGGGGAAGGCCGCAGGCCAGAGGAATGTAGCTGACCGTGCCCGCATGAACTGGGACGGTCTGCGACGCCTCGCAGCCGCGCAACTGGAGACATCCAATCAGTGGGGCACCCACCCTACCGTGATCTGGACGAACCACCGCATCATGGACATCTCTGCCAAGCGTCCTCGCAAGATAGAGGCCGGCGGAGGCGGTCCAAAGATCTTCGCGGACCAGCGAATCCAGTTCACCTACACGAAGAAGAACGCTGGAAAGGGCGATCTACCATTCACGGCTTTCATCGATACCCACTTTGGCGTGTCGAAGAACAAGGCCGGACTGCCCGACGGGGGCAAGGGGACCTTCAGACTCTACACCAACTCTGTGAGCATGAACCGAATCCCCTTCTATCCCGGCGACACCGACGACGCCGAGAAGGTCTACACGGTCCTCCAGGACCTGGGACTGTTCGAGGAGAAGAAGTCCAAGTACATCGTACTGGGGCGTACCTTCAAGAAGGTCAGTGACGTCAAGGCTTTCCTGAGCCGTGAAGACATCAAGATGGAGTGCAGGTTCTGGCTGGGCGTGTTCATGATGAGCACGACGGCCCGGGCGCATCTGCGCTTCGAGGACTACTGCTACTCGCCGTTCGAGTCGGCGCGGAGGTACTATGAGCAAACCTTCGAGGAAGTCGAAAAGAAAGTCCCCGGCCTCTGCCTCGGGGTTGCTCTCGGAGATGAGCCGGAGAACTACAGGGCTATCGAAGAAGCACGTCGACAAAGCGCTAGAAAGGAAGCAGAAGAAGAGGCAGCAAGCCTCACAGACGACCTCCTTGAAGAAGAGTAAGCGTCAGTCCGAGGAGCATGAGACCAGCATTGAGAGGAGACACGGCATGGCCAAGACGGCAGGCTCTGGTTGCGGGAAGAAGGAGAAGGGGGATACCCTGGACGAATTCTTCCTGTGCGAAGGCAAGTCGTCGAGAGCCAAAGGCGTGAACGTAACTCCGAAGATGCTGGACAAGCTCTGGCGCGACGGGAAGAAGATGGGCAAGATACCGTTCATCGACATCGACGTACTGGAGAAGGAGGAGCTGGGCAGGCCACGGCACTTTGTCGTGGTCCCCGGTTCGGTGTGGCAGCTTCTGAAGAAGAAGCTCACCGAGGAAGAGTTCGAGATCTTGAGGCCAAAGTAATGCTACGTCCGATTACCATTCGCAACTGCGCTCGCTGTCAGGGCACACACGAGAACGTGATGTTTGAGAAGCTCGTAGGCGAACCTATCGACGGCGTCGAAGGAGACTACACTCACTGGGCAATGTGTCCTGAGAAGATGCAGCCCATTGTTCTTGCCGTGCTGCCGAAGGATCAGGGGCGCGATGACAACTCTGGGAGTGATCATGAATAAAAAGGAAGAGCTGCTGAAAGTGTGGGGAGAGATCTGCTCGTGCGAAAAGTGCGACAAGATTATCCCACACGTTCGGAACAGGGTCTTCGGCGAAGGTAACGTGTCCTCCCCCATTGTCTTCGTCGGTGAAGCTCCGGGAGAGGAAGAAGACCTGGCAGCTCGACCCTTCGTCGGGGCTGCAGGAAAGATCCTCGCCCAGGCACTAGCCCAAGCTGGTATTCGGCGCGAGAAGATCATGATCATCAACGCTCTGAAGTGCCGCCCAACGAAGGGTAACGGCTCCAGCAACAGGACACCGACCTGGGCAGAGATCCAGAACTGTCAGCCCTTTCTGCGCCAGCAGCTGGAGGTCCTGAACCCAAAGGTCATCGTGGCCATGGGCAAGACTGCCGTTGCAGCGCTATACAACCAGGCCCCCACCAAGGTCACCATGCGAGACGTAGTCGGCATGGCTAAGGAGGGCGCACAGGCCTGGTGTGTTCCCACGTACCATCCCGCTTACGTGGCACACAGGGGGAACGACCCCAAGCTGATCCAAAAGATCGCTAAGCACATCTTGCGGGCCAAGGAGATGGCAGATGAGTGAAGAGGATACCATCCAGCTGACCGATGAAGAGTCCGTGGTGGTCCTGAAAGCTCTCAGGAACAACCCGTTCAACCATCTCAAGAAGCTCGTGTTTGGCGAGACCGAAGTCCACATCGCGTTCAACGACGCAACGCTGGAAGACGTCACGCTGCCACGAGAGGAGGTCCTGCCCTGGAAAGACAAGGAGTGGCAGGCATTTTTCGAAAAACACGAACCTCTACTATAGGGGGAACCATGGAAGGACTAGCCGCAGGGCTGGCTGGCGTGGCTGTAGCCTTCCGACCGAAGGTAACAACAGACATGCCGGTAGACCTGGACAGGATAGCAAAGGTAGGACGAGAGGAGTTCTACGGTAGAGAGGCGCGCAAAGCCAACGCCCGCTTCAACCCCTCGGGCCTGGCATCGCCCTGCCTCAAGAAAGACGTCATCGAACGAATACTCTTGGAACTCCTCGGCGAGGGCGTCGACGGCCCATTGGATCCGATGCTGGAGGCCGTGATGGAAGTACACGGCGGCCCAGAGGAGATCCCCTTCGCGCTGAAGCGAAGACTGTTCGACTACCGCATGCAGCGCACCTTCGACGTCGGAACGGCTATCCACGAGATGGAGCAGCAGAAGTATTTTGGTCCGAGCGCACAGGTGCTCGGTCACTGGCGCTGCTCCAACTGCCACCGGGAGGAGACCAGCAGCCTGATGCCGCATCCCACGAAGCCATGCAGGAATGTGGTGGCCGTGAGGAACGGCAAAGGGAAGGTGATCCGAGAAATCCCCTGCAAGGAGAAGGGTGCGTGGCAGTACATGGAGTACCACTTCATCGATGAGGAGATGCAAATCAGTGGGTATGTGGACGTCATCCTCAGAACCGCTGAAGGCGACCTCGTACTGGTCGACATCAAGACGATCGATCCGTATCTGTGGGAGCGGCTGAAGGACCCCAACAGCAAGGATGCCGCGCAGCTGCAGATTTACATGTGGCTACTGGGCGCGAAATACGGCATCCTGCGCTACATCAACAAAGGGGCAGTACAGAAAGACATCAAGAACTTCTGCATGACCCGTGACCCGCAGGTGGAGCGCTGGACACGCCAGTACATCGGAACCGTCAATGGCCTGGTGGCTGAGCGCCGCTGGGAGGACCTCGTAGGGGTCTGTAACAAGAAGACGCAAGCAAGGGCAAAACGCTGTCCGTTCAATTTTCTATGTTTCTAAGGAGAGTGCCTGATGGCAAAGAAGAAGGCAAAGAAGAAGGTCGTGAAGAAGGCTTCCTCCAAGAAGAAGGCCCCGGCGAAGAAAGCCAAGAAGGCCGGAAAGAAGAAGGCGGCCAAGAAGAAGGTCGAGAAGAAGGCCGAGGTCGGGACCGCCGCAGCAGCGGGCGAGCTCATGACCACCGACCTGAGCAAGCTCGGGTACGAGATCCCGAACACGCTGAAGGCGCAGCAGCGTATGCTGGCCACCAAGATCGACGCGAGCGACGACGCTGACAAGCACAAGGCCGTCATCCTCGCGAAGATGAAGCAGGAGGAGGTTCACCTCAAGCACAACTGTGCGAACTTCGCGGACTTCTGCAACGAGCATCTGAACATCGATCCCGGCACCGTGGCGAATTCTCTGCGCCTCGTGGAGTATTTCGTCGAGATGGGCATCGAGACCAAGATGTTCAAGAAGATCACCCCGAGCCACGTGCACATCATCTACCGGGGCTTCAAGGAAGGGGCGATCAGCGGCAAGAAGCTCCAGAAACTCATTGCCCAGTCCGTGCCAGGCAAGGAGTACAAGAACCGGGCCAAGATGAAGGAGGCGGTCAACAAGGCGCTCGGCATCGAAGCCGGAAAGAGCGGCCAGAAGACCAAGAACTTCGTCCTCAAGCCCGAGACCGGTGCGGCTCAGGAGATCATCGAGTCGTGTCTGGGTATCCTCCGGGAGCACCCCATCTACGGGGACTACTCGGCGAGCCAGCTCTTCGAGAAGGCGCTCCAGGAGTTCACCGCCAACCACTCGAAGGACGCCAAGCCGTCTTTCCTGTCGGCAGACGCGGCCCTCAACATGCTCGCAGGCTTCCTGCCCAAGAGCATCGTGCCAGTCCTCGTGGTGTCCGACGCAGAGGCCCTGAAGGAGCTCCCTGCGGAGCTTCGCAAGTTGGCCGACAAGCGTCTCGTCTCGTCCGTCTTCGCGGCCTTCAAGGCATACAAGAAGGTCATGGTTCTCGCCACGACCAAGACACGCGCCGCCAAGATCATGAAGGTCGAGGAGGGGCAGGTCCGCGAGACACCCGTCGAGGTCGACAAGGCGCTCATCCCCAAGACCTCGGGCCGCTTCTTCGACAGCGTGCCGGAGGCAGCGCCGGCCGTCGAGAAGCTCACCACCGAGGAGCTCCTCGCTCTGGACGACGACGAGCTGAAGAAGATGGCAGACCTCATGGGCTTCAAGGTCACCGCACGCATGAGCCGCAAGAAGGTGCTCATGATGCTGCTCACCGACCCGGAGACCTACGGCCTGAGCAACGAGGAGGCCAAGGAGCTCGTCGCCCCCAAGAAGAAAAAGGCTTCCAAGAAGAAGACCTCCAAGAAGAAGAAGAAGGAGGAGGAATCCGAGGAGGAATCTGAGGAGGAGTCCGAAGAGGAAGCCGAGGAAGAGTCCGAGGAAGAGGAGTCCGAAGAAGAAGGGCTCGCCGACGACCTGCTGGAGTCGGAGGAGGAAGAGGAGGAAGAGGAGACCGAGGCGGATGTCCGCGAAGCCTCCAAGGCCAACCTTGCCCTTCTCAAGAGCGAGGGCCACATCACCCAGGCTGACCTGGCGACGAAGATCAAAGACATCAACGAGAACAACCCTGGGATCTCGGGCTTCGATCGTCTGAAGGCCATCCGTGACTGGTCCGTGGAGCTGTGCAAGAAGCACAAGCTGGAGTGCAAATAAATGGAGCTGCTTCTCTTTGTTGATGCAGCAGTAGGCAAGATGATCGGGGGACAGGGGGTGGTCGTAAAAGCGGAGGACCCAAGCAAGGTGTACTTCGAAATACGACTCCCCCTGCACTCCAGGATGAACCAGATGCGGGCTGAGCTAACTGCAATATGGACGGGTCTTGAGCTACTGCCCCAAGTGCTTCGGTCGTTTGGCGTCGCGCCGAGGTCTGTTTATCTCCATGTGTATACTGATTCCCAGGCAGCCCTGGACGCCCTGTACCGACCAGATACGCAGACAAACAAGAAGGCACGCCTTCTCATCAAACGTATCTGGAAACGTGTGAACGAAGGAATAGCACAGCCCATGGGCGGCGGCTGTTCGTTCCACGTCATATCCCGCCGCAAGAAAGACAACGACAGCCCACGACAGTCACAGCTTCGTAAGCACATGCAGCGAGCCCACGAACTGTCGAGAAAAGCGAGGGCTGCCTTCAAGGATGTTTAAGGGGAGCGACCATGGCGAAGCAAGAACCGAAGCCTAGGTTTGAGCCGTTCTGGACCATCAAGGTCGGGGACATCCGATACAATAAGGGGATGTATCGGATCAAGGCTCACTTCATCTACTGCGTGGTAACGGTTCAGGGGAGCGTGAAGTCCTTGGACTTTGCGTACCTCACGCCCATGGACGAACCTTTCGAGCTGGAGCTTCCGAGGTGGATGTTCCCGAAGAAGCGGTTTGATCACATCTCACCGCACGACGTCTATCGACGTTTCGTAGATCTCTTCGGGACGATCCCCTTCACAGCCATCCCGGAAGCTCCGGTCTCGCTCCCCTTCGAAAAGATCCCACCATCGAAGCGCGCCAAAATGATCAAAGCTATGAAGAAGCAGCGCGAGAAGATGCAGTGGGACGTGCCCGACCTGGGCACGGGGAGGGGTGATGTATGAGCAACAAACTGGGGATGATCAGCATCCTCTATAATGATGTAGATCAAGATACGTATCGTGGTATCGAGGTACGTATCGGGAAGAGCAAAACGGTATTCAACACCGGCGACCCGGTGAAGGATTGGGAGAGTGCCGGGAAGTTCTGCGACGTGGAGCAACGAGAAGGTCGTGCTGAGATGATTATGCTCAGCAGCTCCTGCGATCACTTCGTCATGGACGGAGACAAGTATAAGTATATCGAGGTCGCCGGAGGGCACGAGATACTGGTGAGGAATGAGAAATGATCACATCGCTGGGCCTCGACACAAGCAGCAAGCTGGTAGGGTGGGCCGTCGTAAAAGGCGGCGACGGAGAGCTGGAGCACATAGCCTCCGGCGTCCTAGAGCTGAACGAGAATCTCCGACACCCTCACAGGATGGCGCGCCTCTTCGCACACATCGGTTCCCTCATCGAGGAGTACCGCCCAGACCGTGTCACCGTCGAAGAGATGTCGTCGATGCGGAACCAGAAGGTCGTGAAGATCCTGCAGAACTACATCGCCACGGCGACGCTCGCCTCTATGTTTTACGGGAAGATCGAGCCACAGACGCTAGCGGTCCACACGGTCATGGCGCGCATTGGCGTGAAAGCGCTCTCCCCGCAGCAGAAGAGGGGCAAGAAGCGGGGCGAGATCAGCCGTATCGGCAAGAGTAGAATTCGCACCGTCATCAATGCCCAGTTCGATCTTGATCTAAAAGAAAACGAGCAGGACCGCGCCGATGCCCTTGCGGTCGCTCTAGCTGGCCTCGGGTAACCGGGGCCTTTATTTTACTTCGACCAAAATATGGGCATCAATAACCTTGAAGGACGACAGGAGGAGCAGATGGAAAAGTACGGCGCGGTGTGCTGCCCCCTGTGCGGCAGCTACAAGACACAGAAGCGAGCAGCCTGTACGACGATCGTCAAAGAGGGCGAGCTTGTGAAAGAAGCCACGGCGAACACGGGCGAGGTGTACCAGTGTCACGAGTGCGAAAACGAGTTCGCTATCCCCGCTTCCCGTTCAGATTCCGAAAGAAAATCCGAATAGGTCTGAACGACAAGGCGTATGCTACGCTGCAGCGCCTGAGCGTGGAGTCGCAGAGAAACCGGGAGGATATTATCCGTGCGGCTATCCGTGACTACATAGCTAACGCACGCCCGTACGAAGGCTGCATCGTCAATGAGAAGCGGAACAACGTGGCGTACGTCAAGATCAGCGACGACGCCGCAGACCACTTTGCAGATCTCGCGTTCGAGCACGACAACTGTTCCGGGTACGGCAGGTTCATCGGCAGCATCGTCGAGCGATATTTCTCCAGGTTCAAGTTTGAGGATCTGGTCCGGGTATTCGCCGCCTATGCTGATATACTGATTCCAATTAGGAGACGTCGTAATGAGTGAAGAGAAGAAGAGCAAGATCCTTCAGCCGGGAGACCCGGAATACCAGGAGGCTCTGTCCTCCTTCACCCAGGAAGACCTGGATCTCGTGCGGAAAGGCCTGGAGGCGGGGGACAAAGAGGTCGACATCCAGTGGCACAAGAAGCAGCTGCGCGAGGGCGAAATGGAGTACGCTGTGATCCCTCTGACGGAGACGACGTCAAAGGTGGTGTTCCACTTCATCAAGCTCTCGCAGAAGATGATGGCTGAGATGAGCCTCTTCTTCCAGACCAAGATCTGTGGCCCCGTGATCACTGTGGCTGACGTCCAGAACGACGTCGAAGTGGAGGCGGGCCTCAACCCGTTGTGGCGCTCCAACTGGGACGTCACCATTCTCCGCGTCAACAAGTACAGGGCTCCCACCATGATGAACATGATTGCCACGCTTGTGGCGAAGGAGTTCCCTGTATGAGCGCAGGTAACCGAGGACATCAGGAAGACTTCCGAGGGTACTACGAGAAGTTCAGAAGCAAGGCCCCGCTCTCCGCGAAGGAGGAGCGTCGCTTGCTGAGAACAATCAAGGGCCTCCCCCCGCCGGAATCTGACAAGATCGACGAGGAGATTACGGAATTCCTTGACTGCGTGGAGCTCGGAGTCGACCTCTACAATGGGCAAGATCTTGTTGAGGAGCTGCTACCCGCCGATGACATCGCAAGCGTACTCGACCAGCTCCTCGAAGACTCCTCCGGACCCTCTGACAACGAAGTCCGAGCTGCCTGGGAAACCTTCATCCTGCATAACATGCGCCTTGTCCTTTCCCGGGTGTTGCGGTTCCGAAGCCAGAATGATCCGAATGCCATGGAGCTCGTGTCCTACGGTACAGACGGACTGCTCCGCGCGATTGAGCTGTTTGACCTCTCTCGGAACGTGCGCTTCTCAACGTACGCCGTGCACTGGATCGACTCGTTCATCAGAAAAGGACTAGAGTTCGTAGATGGTCAGAAGCCTCCAGCAGCCAAGCAGCTGATGAGGGACTTCAAGAAAGGCGAGAAGAACCTAACCGAGCTCAAAGGAGTACGCCCCTCGCACGAAGAGGTAGCCGACCACATCGGCTGGAGTGCTAGCACCCTCAACATCTTCCAGACCTCTGCGATCACCAACATCCCTATCGAGATCTGTGACGCAGAAGATCCGGGCATCCCACCTATCCCCATCACTGCCATCAACACCGAGACCTTCACCGCGCTGCACGGAGCCATGAGGGTGCTGGACCCACACGAGGAAGAGATCATCCGGCGACACTACGGGCTAGGGTACCCGGAGGAGACGCTGCAGAGCCTCGCCGACATGTTCAACGTCACCAAGGAAAGAATCCGCCAAATAGAAAACGACGGGCTCAAGAAGCTGTATCTTGAGCTCCGTCGTCACAGGCCGATTGATTCCTAGTCGGTTGCGGTGATGAGCTGGATCGGCGCGACCTGGTCGAACTGCCCGTTCACACCTTCCGCGATCACCACGTTGTTCGCATCCACCCCCATGCTGTGCGCCTCGATGAGCGCTTCCTGCAGGTAGCACGCACCGTAGGGCCGGTTCTTCGCGTCCTTGAAGATGGCAGCGAAGCCGAAGGGGATCTGGAACAGGTCGGAGGCCAGGTTGATGAAGAAGTCCCGGTTGTCCTTGCCGGCGGTGCCGCCGTAGCCGGGCGCGGCCAGCAGGCGCTGCGGAAAGAGGGCGGCGTACCTTGGCGGCGACACGGTCTGGTTCTGAGCCAAGTACGATCCTGGCTGCGTGTCATCGGCGAAGGTGAACGGGTTGCCCCCGAAGTTCTCGATGTTGCTCGGCGCGATGGCGTAGAGCAGACGCAGCAGCGACGGCCCGAAGAACATGACACGGTTGATCTGGAAGTTGGCTGCCAGACGACCGGCCACGAAGTACGCCCGCTTGGAGCCGACCTCGAACAGCCTCGTGAGGAAGCGGTTCTGGGCCATCATGAAGTTCTGGATCAGGCCGATGGGGTAGAGCGAGCTCTTCACCTGCTGAAGGTCCGCGCCAGGCGTGAGGAGATACTCCAGCCTGGATGGCCCTGCGAGGAGGAGCGTGGATTCGGCCGAGATGTACTCACCGTTGGTGAGTTCGGCCTGGACGTGCTCTTTGGCCCAGTTCCAGTTCAGAAAGGTTGTTCCAGCCACAGCTCATCTCCTTATACGGTGTGGTGAAGGTGGGAGCTACTTCTCCCCGTCCTTCTTCTTTTTCTTCTTTCGAAGACCCTTGAGCGTTTCGGCGAGCCTTGCCTGCCGCCCCACGCGACCCTTCTTCTTGGCAGCGGCCTCGATCTTCGAGTCCGGGATGTCTTCCCCTTCCGGCACACCGAGAGATCTGTGGAGGCCCCCCTTGTTCTTGGTGGCTCCGGCGATCCAGTCCTTGCCAAGCTTCTGCATCTCGTCAGCGAAAGCTTCGTAGAACACAGGCTCCGCCTCCTACGCTTTGCCGATCCGCTTCAGAAAAGCGTCGAGGGGGTTGTCAGCCTCCTCTTCGGCGACCTTGGAGAAGAAGTCGGAGAAGCCGTCCATGAAGACGGAGGCGGCTTTCTCTTCGCCCTCTTCCTTCTTCTCTTCCTTCTTGTCCTCTTTCTTCTCTTCCTTCTTGTCCTCGTCCTTCTTCTTCATGAAGAAGGGCAGAGGCTTCTTCTCGCCCTCTTCCTTCTTGGGCTCTTCCTTTTTCTCGTCTTCCGAGGCGGTCTTCTCGAACACGCCGTAGAAGCCGTTCAGGAAAATTTCCTTCGCGTCCATGTCAGGCTCCTTTAGATGTAGATGGTGATCTCACCCTTGGCCCCGGAGATGAACGGTGTCACCCGGAACTTGGCGAGGAACTGGTCGGCCTGGTTGGGATCCTCCTCGATGCTGAGGAAGACGATCTCCCGCAGCTCCTTCTCCTGCAGCACGTCGTCCTTGACGGCCTGGATGTTGGTGGAGATCAGGTCGAAGAACGGCTCGTCGATGACGATCGGGCCGAGCATGGGTTTGAGCTGCGACCGCAGCTTCCTGGCGAAGGAGTCGATCTGCGACGGGACGTTGTCCTCCAGCTTGTAGAGGTCGCTCGTGTCCGTCGAGATGGCCCGGATCGCCTTGGGCGGCTGGTCGTCGCCCTCGTGCTCCATGTAGTAGTTGCCTCCGTCCAGGATGATATCCTGGTAGGTGATGTTGTCACCCATGGGGTCGATGATCTTGTGGATGCTGCCCGCTGGGAAGTTGGACAGCGGCTGGCTCGGATTCTCGTTGGCGCGCTTCCCTGCTTCCATGACGCAGAGGTACTCGCCACCGAGGGTGGCGATCTGGTCGCCGCCACCGAAGAAGCCTGTCGAAGACCCCTCGCCTGCCGTCTCGTCCGTGAAGGTGTCCTCGATCGTGTCGGGCCACAGGTTCCGGAGACGGCGGTTCGAGATAGCCGTGGTGTAGGCGGCCTGTTGCTGGGCACGCTGGAGCAGGCTCAGGGGCTTGCTCTTCACGTTCCAGTTGGCGACGGTGCCCGAGCTGGACACCGGCACCGAGGCGTCCGCCACCACGCGCATGGTGGACTGCCCCACGGCGGGGGTGGACGGGGTGATGCTGATGATCCGGGCGTTGGTGATGGTGTAGTCGGTGGTCCCGTCGTTGAAGGTGCCCGAGAGCACATCGCCGACGATCGTGCCGTAGGCGGTCAGGTCGACGGCCGTGGACACGACGTTGGTGACTCCCGTCGCGCTCTTGGTGAAGGTCATGGCTGAGGTCGCGGAACGCCGCGTTGTCTGCACCACCTCCTTGTGACACACGTAGGAGATGCGCTCGCGCTTCTTCTCGGGCTTGCTGAACTCCGTCACGTGCGTGTTGGTCAGCTGGATCACGTCCTCGCGCTGCGTGAGCGGCACAGGGATGTAGATGATCTCGTTGGCGGCCAGGGTGAAGGCCTCGGTCCAGTCGTCGAGCGTGTCGTTGGGGACCTGGACGAAGTAGGCCGTGGCACCCAGGACCTCGAAGACCTTCTTGAAAGCGAGGGAGAGGTCGTTGCCCGGGACCGGAGGACCCAGGACCGTCTGGTAGGTGTTGATGTCCACTGGCACGATGGAGTTGAGGTAGTCGTTCCTGCGTGCCGTGTAGGTGCAGAGCACGGTGCCTTCCAGGGCAGTCCCGGTCTGGGTCTTGTTGATCTTGTAGGTGACGTCCTGGCCGGTGTCCGCGAAGGTGATGTTGGTGACGAACAGGCCGGGGTAGGCCCCGGTGCCCGGCGAACCGGACAATGTGTTCTTCACGGTCATCACGGTTTCGGAGTCGACGCTCACCACCTCCAGGATCGCCGGGTTCTGGTCGTTCACGTAGAAGGCGAATCGGGCATCGCTTGATGCCGCCGGTGGGTTGCCAGGCACGATGTTCTGGACATCGAGAGTGCCGGTACCCGACGGATGGACCGTGACGATGGTGAACAGGGTGTTCCCTGCCAGATCCTGGATGAAGTCTCCAGCGATCACGCCAGCGGTGACGAAGTCCTTCCCGGTTGCCGTGATCCGGCGTTGGCCCGCAGGGGCACCACCACCGCCCTCGGCGGTGTAGGACCCGGCGGTGTTGGAGGTCACCGACGTGGCGTCACGGATCTCGTAGCTCACGAAGGAGGGGTTGAGAACCGTCGCGGTCGGCAGCGGCACGTTACTGTCGTGCTGGCTGATCTCCAGGTCGGTGGCAGACAGGACGGACACGACCACGAACTGTGGCCAGTTGCCTGGCTTCAGGTATGGCGGCCCGCTGGCGATGACGTCGATGACGATCTCGTCACCGGCGACCACGGTACCCGAGGTGTAGACCGCGCTCGCATCGTGGAAGATGCGGTTCGTGGAGACCGAGGGTGTGAAGGTCCAGGCTGTGACGCCCTGGGCGTCGTACTCACCTGTGGTGGAGGAGACCACGGCACCGCCGGTCAGATCCCGAGGAGCGCTGTAGCGCATGACGTCGTAGGGGACGCCCGTGGAGCTGGCGGTCAGGGCCGGGATGGCGCTCGGACTCGTGACAATGTTCTCGACATCGGTGATCTGCGTGGTGCCGATGCCGCCAGTCACCTGGAAGAAAGGCACCCAGTCGCCGAGGGAGTCGGCCGAGAAGATCACGTCGGCAGCGAGGACACCCGCAGCAGCGAAGTCCTTGCTCGCGTCGGTGAACAGGCGCGACGTGGCCGGGGTGCCTGTGCCGGTGCCTGCGGCCCCGTAGTCGCCCCCCAGGACGCTCGTGACCTGATCCCAGCCATCGATCGTCACCAGGTCCCCGATGTCGACGCCTGTCGACATGAGCTGCTGGTTCGTATCGGTGATGGTCCGGAACCCGAAGGCATCCTCGGCAGTGAGGGCAGCCGTCGGAAGAGCCGGCGTCGTGGCCTTGTTGGCCCGCAGGACGTCCAGCTGGTTGTCCGACAGGATGTCCACCACGTCGAAGGCCTTGTAGTAGCTGCCATCGTTGTGCAGCACGAGGATCTCGTCTGCGGCAGCGACCTGGTCCTCGATGAAGTCAGCCTCGTTGTCGAGGAAGTACCCGGTCGCGGCCGAGTACGAACCGTCGTCCCCCGTCGCGATCTCGAAGACCACGGACGCGGACGGGCTGATGCTGAACGTGGGAGGATCCGTGGCGAAAGCGTAGGTGAGATCCCCGCCAGTCACCTCTCCCACCCCGTGCACGTTCTGGATGTAGACGTGCGGCTCCAGAACGTCGGGGAATTCGGCCACATCCAGGGTTGCCCCCGGCTGCTCGATGACCGCCCCTGCGCTCAGATTCGGGAAGAAGTATTGCTGGCCAGGCTGTCCGCCTTCGAAGGACCCGGCGTTCTCCCGCCACACGAACTGCCGGTTCAGTCCGATGAAGCAGACGGGAAGATTGGTAACAGGCACCGTCGGCTGGGGCGTGTCGAACACCTGCGTGACGATGATATCCGGTCTCAGGCTCTCTGCCATGTTTACACCTCTACGAACGGTTCGTCTTCTCCCGCCACGAAGAACTGGTAGACGAGCTTACCGAGTCTCACGGGCCTCGTAACCGTCCACTGCATTGTCTGATTCACAGTGAATGTCACGGGGGTGAGGACCAAGTCGATTTGAGCATCTGACTTCACAATGGCCGGAGCGCCCACTCTCGGGAGACTGATCTTGAAGAGTTGCGACTTCGCCATCAGCTCGAAGTGAAGCATCCGAATGAAAAGTGCACATGCCCACGCTAGTTCCTCAGCCTCCAATTCCTGCCTTGCTAGGCAGCTCAGCGACAAGGGCATCTCGGTGAGATCGGCGTACGACTCTGTCTTGGTCTTGTTCTCCACGTCGTAATCCGGCCACCCGTGAGATTTTCCTTGCCCTACGCTCAGCCGAAGGAAACCGAAGTCCCCCCGGTTCACAATGACCATGGGTCGCGGGTCCGTCTGCTCCAACTCGTTGGTCCAGCCGTCCGCGATCACCAGTCTCGAATCCTCTGCCGTTTCGCCGTCCTCTTGGAACTTGATGAGGAAAGGGTTGACTACCCGACTTCCGTCTGTGTCCGTGTAGAGATACTCGGACTCGAACGCGCTCTGAAGGATTTCGATCATCGCGCGCCGAGCGTACCGCAGCGGGTTCCCCACTGGCGTCTGCACATCCTTGTAGTCGGGTGTACCCATTAGTCATCAGCAAGTCCTGCGAGTTTCATTGCGAACGGCACCCACTCGCTCTTTCGGCTGTCCAGCTCGTGGTTGACCCCTTCCCGGAAGTTGGGATCGTTGACGAGCTGATCCATCTCGATGTCGAGCACGGACGCGATCTTCTGCAGCCCCGGTACCGTCTCCGGATCGGCCTGCTGGAGCATCGCATCGAAGTCGAGCTCTTCGCCCTTCGCCGAGGCGATCTTCTCCAGGTCCTGTCCGCAGATCTCGGCCAGCGACTTGGCGAGTTCGCGTTCGGCATCACCCATCAGGTTGTCTGCCATCTTTCTGCTCCTACACAGTGGCCACGACTGAAGGAGGTTTCTGGATCCTGTATCCTACGGGGCTGTCAGTAAAGGCTTTGGCCAACTGCGCCCCCTTCTCTACGAAGTTGAGACCAGGAGTTCCAGGGTACCTCCATTTTCCGCGAATCAAAGAGGACAACGTCACTCTTCTGAATATCGTTGTTCCTCCGGAGAGTTTTAGTGGCACTACCTTGTTTATCAAGCCCCACATAATGCGGGAACGCGTGCCTCGGTCCAAAGCGACCGCGTAACGCGCTGAGGATGTGATGCGGATAACCTTGCGACCCTCGACGTGAATGCTAAGGCTGTCGGCGAGATCGCCTGACCCGGTCTTGGTGCTGCGACGCAGTGCCTCTCGAAGACCAGGCTTGAGCTTACTGGCGAACTCAGCCACGGCCTCGTCCGTCATTTCATCGTCGAGCATGATGAGCGCGAGCGTCACTTCTTTTGATCACTCCCGGAGTTGTCAGCCGGCCCTACAAACTTGGCGCGTACGGGCCGCTGGTGCCGCAGCCATTCCAGCCATGCCCCGATAGATCCCGGCCCGATCTCCTCGGGCTTCTTGGGCAGCATCGCTTTGATCCTGGCTGGGTCTACGATTTCGTCTTCAGGGATAGGCTTTGGCATTACGAGTATACCTCGTAGAAGTCCACATCTTGTTCGTCCACCCCTTCCTGCTCATCTGCCGGAAGGCTCTCCTTGTCCCGGACAATCGGACGGTCCCGCTCGATCCACCAGTTCTGACGAGGCTTGATGATGGGGGTCAGTCCACTCCCGGGGATGGGGATCTTGTGCTCGATATCCCCGGGGTTCAAGCTGACCATCGAGAGGTCTTGGTGAACGATGCTGCGCTTCTTCTCGGTCGGGTCGACCGTGACCACGCGCCACCTCTCGCCAGCGTTTACCTCGTAGATGATGTCTTGGGGTTTGACGAGAGGGAAGTAGGCGACCAGCGCCGTGGTCTGCTCGACTTGGCGTAAGGTATCGCCCGGCTCGTTCATCTTGCGAACTGGGTCTATCTTCACCTGTGTGAGCACAGGGTGGTAGTAGCCACCGAGGCGGCCTGTGTTGAAACACTGAGGACAGTTGGAATACTCTACCTTTTTAAGAACTGGATCCCAGCAGTTGGGACAGCGTTCCCCTTCGTGCTTCCGCGAGTAAATGAGACACGGGATGCCGGAGAACTTCAGCAGCAGGTCGAGTCTTCTGCGGATTGCCACAGCTTCGAGCTCTGGTGTTGTCCGCAACCCAACGGGTTTCGTTTCGTCCTCAATGGCGTCCGGACTCGTTAGCCGCAGCTTGTAGTAAATCTCTCGCCACTTGTCCCGAAGATGTGCGTTCACGTCTCGAAAGACGTTGTCTGTCGCTATCACGTCTGCCAGCGACTCAAACGGACCTTCGGGAGAGTAGGCTCGGGAGACGTTCACGGTCATCGTTGACAGGTCTTCATTGGTCGGGCGAATACGCCAAGACACGATCACGGAGGCCCGACTGGCGATCTCAACGAACACCGCAGGTTCCCCGGAATGAAGCTTATCGAAGACGACCATTGTGAACTACCACTTTGCTGTCAGGCGCGTCTCGGCCCGGAACGGCCGCCTCGGTCAAAAGCTCGACGACGCACTATCGAGCTCCTATGTGGGAACAAATCTTGCGGAGGGGTCGTACCGTTTCCGCACCTTGATGAATTTTTCAAGCTGCTCTTTGAACTGCTTCTGGTCCATCATGCCAACAGGGATACCCACAATGATGTGGTCCCCCGCACGCTCGGTGACGACACCGGCGATGCGATCCACCTTGACGCCGGAGAGCGCCATTTGCAGGCCCGGGACCACGACCTCCCAGGGCTGGTTGTCCACGGGGTTCTTCGTACCTGGGATGCTGCCTATATTCAGCGGAGCCGGCCGACCATCGGGCATCGCGCTCCCGTACTGCGTCGTGAAGTTGACGCTGAAGTTCTTCTTCAGCATGAGCTGAGGTGGGGGCGGCTTCTGGATGTTGGCCGTCGCGTTCTTGAGGAACTCTTCGAGCTTCATGGCTAGTCCTCGGTAAAGGTTACCGTCAACTTCCCGATCACGTCGTCGCAAAGCCACGTACGAGGATCCTCGGTGGCCTTGATCCACGTGTTGGTGCTGGCGTCGTAGATCACCCAATCTCCGATGATGAGGGCGATGCCGCCCGAGCCGAAGTCATAGGTGCCCGCGACGCTGACGAAGTAATAGTCCTTGCCCACTCCGGAGCCATCAGCCAGCGCCGGTGTTCCCGCAGACGCGTCGAAATTTCCGGCGAAACGTCCAGAGTATCCTGGGCGCTTCGTAATGTGCCGAATCTGGCGTGCCTTGCGAAAGTAGATGGAGGTCGCTGTTCCCAGGGCCACGCGGAACGCGGAGCCCGTCTCGTCCTTCGCGCCAGGAGGGAGTGGCCGCCATGAGTTAGCGGAGCCATCCAGGCTGTAGAAGATGTTTTGGAACTGCGTCTCTTGGAAGATCTCGGCGTGGGTGGAGCTAGCCGGGGCCAGCACCACGGTGTCGAAACCATCCTGGGCTACCTGGAGGCCGCCGAAGCGCCCATGAACCAGGATATTCCCGAGCTTCTCTGTGATGGCCATACCTAATCCTCGGTAAAGGTAACGGTCAGTTTGCCGATCACGTCATCACAGATGTCCTTGCGCGGGTCGGTGTAGTGTCCGATCAGTGAAGGACGCCTGGTGATCTGTCGGATCTGGCGGGCTTTCCGGAACCAGATTTTTCGGTTGGGGTCTACTCCAGCCGCACCACTCAGGGCGACACGGAACGGAGCGTCTGCTTCATCTCTTGGGCCGGGTGGCAGTACGAACCACGAGTCCACGAGGCCAGTGATGCTGTAGAGGATGTTCTGGAACTGGGTCTCCTGGTGAATTTCGGCGTGGGTTGATCCCGAAGGGATTGCCACTTCCGTGTCGTCACCATCCACTGCGACCTGGAGCGCACCGAAACGACCGTGAACCAGGATGTTGCCTTGGTCTTCTACTACAGCCATGCTATTGCTCCTATGCCCAGACGGTTACGTAGCCACCGTCGCGGTAGCCATCGTAAAGCTCCGTGTGTACGAAGCCCCACGCGTTGTCGCAGTTCTTCTTTATTTTACGCTCCTTCACCAGTTTGTCGAAGCCGTTGCCGGCATCGCCGCCACGCAGCCGCGCGATCGTGGTGTTGTAGAACTGCCACTTATCGTTGATCTGCTGGCGGATATTCCCGTCCACGTACTCCAGCATGTTGCGCTGCATCCGGATGGAGACTGAGGTAAGGACTCGGGCCGCTGCCTCGTCCACGAGCAAGAGGGCCTCCTCGCTGGTGGCCCCTTCGAGCGTGATGTTGAGATTCGGCCCTGAGGGCTCGATGAGGTTGTACCGGCTCAGAGCATCCACAAGCATCTCCGCAAGGAAGATGTCCTTGGACTCCTTCTCGTCGAGCAGCTCGTTCGCTTCTGCGTAGTCCTGCAGGAAGCGGCGAAGCTTGTCGACCAGGTACTTGGGAACCTGGAATCTTTGCGCCATGGCTAATCTCCCATGAGGTCCAGGAGATCGTCGTCTTCTTCGACCTCTTCCTGCTCCTCCTCAGGTTCTTCGTCCGGTTCCTCTTCTGGCTCGGGCTCTTCCTCGGGTGCTTCTTCGACCACTTCGGCCTGGGGCTCCTCCTCTGCGGGAGGCTCCTCGGCGTCCGGCTCCTCGACCACCTCTTCCTCAGGTTCCGAGATGATGGGTGGCTTGGACATCTCCGGCAGCGGCTCGCTCATCGGAGGGATCTCTCCAGCGGGAACCACGTTCAGCTGGCTGGTCTCCTGGTTGTCCACGATCCCGTAGCCCCGGGGCAGTGCGACGAAGAAACCCGTGTGCCCGTCATCGACGATAGGGCACGCCTCCATGGCCGCAACGGCCTCCTTCTCCGGCACGAGACGACCCACGTTGATCAGCGCGCCGTCACTGCGACGGACCAGCAGCTGATCTCGGTGCCGCTTCCTCTCCGGGAGCGTGATCTCGTCCAGGCGACACTTAACCTCTCGCCGCGCAGGGAAGCTCTTGAGCTGGAGGTGCAGCTTGCCCTCCGGCCCGAACCATGTAACTCTTGCTGTGTGCATTCTGACGTCTCCTTACTTATCCACCAGGCATCTTGACCGCCCGTACGGTCGGAGGCGTTGGTGGTCTTTTCGGTAGCTTGGGAGTGGGGTAGGTAGGAGGCTTGGGCCGCGGCATCCTGGCGCTGAGCTTGCGAAGCTCGTCCTCGACCCCCAGGTAGAACGCAGCTCGCTTCTCGTCGCTGCTGGGCTTCCCGACAGCGATCATGATAAGCTTGCGTCCGCCGAGAGCCTTCTTGAGCTTCTCCACGCGGCGTTTCCGGTCCCGGCGCTCCTTGGCCTTGCGGACAAGGTAGCCACCAACAAGCCCGGCGCTCCCCGCGACCAGCCCCCGCTTCAGATCTCGGCTGACCCACTTGGCCCGGGTTTTCTTACCGACACTGGGCTTGCTGGTGTCTTCCTTCATTTCTTCTCCTTCTTCTTGCGCTTCATGCGGCGCTCAAAGAGTGTCTGTGTGATGGGGCTGACGATACCTTCGGTCACGCCGCCCACCACGCCGAGACCCAGGCCGGCAAGGGCCGTCTGGACCGCACGACGCTTACGCTTGGACATCTTTCCGAGCTTCTGCATCTCATCGGCGAACCCGGCGAAGAAGGTGCCCTTCATCTGCTGCCCCTAACAAAAAAGCCCCGTCCCGCCCACAGGTGAGTGAGCGGGCGGGGCTTCGTGTCCCGTGATGGCCGTGGCCCTACGCTACGAGAGCGCGGGGAGGGAGGCCTGGGTGTTGTCGTTGATGATCGTGAAGTTGCCGGCGGCAGTTGCGGTGCCTGCCGTGTCCTGCCACGTCACCGGGATGCTCATCCGCGCACCCTTGAGGAGGATGACGCCGAGGCCCCGGATGTTGCCGAAGCCCGCCCCGATGTCTTCCCATGCCTCCATCTCGATGAAGCGACCGCGCTTGTCGATGTAGAACTTGGTGTTCTCCAGGACCAGGATGCGTCCCAGGAACTCCGGCGCGGGGAAGACGTAGATGACGCCCGGTTCCACGAGCTGGTTGTTGTCGCGGATCGTGGTGACGAACGTGTACCCACCGACGGTGGTGTACTTGTATCCGTCACGGACGATCTCGGAGGTGATCTCCAGACCGGCCTCGGTCAGGGACCACGCCACGACGTCCGTCCAGGTGATCTCGTGGATCAGGAAGGTCCGAGCCTTCTGCTCGCGGGCGGCGGGGATCTTCACGAGGTCCTTGAGGACCACGCGGTTCCAGTCGTCCTCGTCGGAGAGGATGATGTTGGAGTAGATCGCGTCGCTGCGGTTCAGGTTGGACGAGGAGATGGCGGACCATGCACCGGTGCCGCCCTTGTCCTTCTGGAAGAGGTACCGCATGAACTCCTGGCTGGAGCCGAAGTTCTTCGTCGCGGTGCCGCCGGTCACGACGCCGTCGGTGACGAGGCTGTTGTAGCGGTGCCGTGTGGCGAGGAACAGGCCGGACTTGACGTGCTTCATGAAGGTCACGTCTTCCTGCTCCTGGATGTCCTTGGCGATGTTCTGCTCCAGGACCTTGGTCAGGGGCATGCGGTAGGACCGCAGCTCCTGCTCGGACTTGACGATCTTGTCCGAGGAGATGGTGTGCAGGCGGATCGCGTAGCGCGGGGCCTGCAGGTAGGTCTTCTCCGGCTCGCCGCGCCAGTTGATGTGCATGGCGATGGAATCCGGCTCCAGGTCATCGATGTATTCGAGGCCCTCGTCCGCGACGCGGCGCTGGCACTCTTTCTCGGTGACGACCTTGGGCGGGATGATCTTGCGGCAGAAAGCGTTCTCACGGAGTTTCTGCTGGATGTACAGGCCACTGGCCTGCCCGAGCTTCGTGAGGGCCTCGCCGCCTGCTTCGACAGCTTGCCCGAAGAGGGCGTTGAACTGTTCGACGTTGAAGGCGTCGCTCATCGTTCACTCCTTTGAAAAGAGGTTTCACTTTGCAGGTATTATGACCGACCGAAGCTCGGAGTCAATACCTGGGTCAGACCTAGTAGCGTGTCCCGATCGAGTTGAACAGGAAGAACACGGTGTCTCCGACGATCCGGGTGATCACGCCGAAGCTGATCAGGCCGGTCAGGGAGCCCGTCGCGATGGCCTCGGGCTTGCCCGCGCCGAGTGCCAGCGTGTTGAGGGTCACGTGCTTCCCCACGGCAGGGACGCTGACGGCGGCGTTGTACCACCGGTCCAGCGGGATGCCGAGCTCGATGCCGGAACCCTGGATGCCTGCGAGGCCGCCGGCTTCGAGAGCCTGGACGGGAGCGGACGGATCGAAGGGATCGGTCTGCTCGTCGAGGACCGAGGGTGCGCTCGACACCAGGAAGTTGATGTAGGCGACGCCATCCGTGTTGATGGCCAGGCGGCCGAAGCCGGTCGTGCCGTCGTCGATCACGAAGCGCCCTTCCTCGATCACCGTGGTGGCGTCGCGGTAACGGAGGTGTCGCAGATCGAAAGCGGTCAGCTTCGCATTGACCGAAACGATCGATTCGCTTTTCCGTGGCTGAGTCATTGCCATTCTCCTTTATTCAGATGAGTCCCTGGTCCTGCATGCCTAGCAATGCTTCCATGATAGGATTGTCATTGCCTTTGTCAACAGGAGCAGATTCAGAAACTGGCGTTCCGAGGGTCGGGATCCGATCCAGACCTAGCTCATGAGCCGCCTTGACTACCTCTAGTTCCTGAGGCCTCTCCAGAAACTCTGCGACCTTGTGGAGGGCCTCATCAGGCTCATACACGCCGTCCGCCACGAGCTGGATCACCTCCCGAAGGATGGTGCGTTCCAACTCAACGGCGGCCAGCTTTTGCATAGCCTCATCTTTTTGACCGTTGGCCAGCTTGACCAGGTGGTCTTGCTCTGTGAGCTTGTCCCGAAGTCGAGCAGCCAACGTCGCAGGAATCACGACGTTACTCATCTCAGGTTCCCTGATGAGAGAGGGCGTCGATCCCGGCGAGAATCTTGGCGATGGTCACCTGTTCTCTCCGTTCGTCGAACGCCCGTTTCTGAAGCTGCGCCTGCTTCTCGCCGTCGTCCATCACGCCGGACAGTGTCGTAACAAGCTCGTCAATCTGTTCACTGACGGGCTTGCTCCGGTTCTCCTCGCTGGCTTTCTTCTGCATGCCAGCGAGGGCCTGCTTGATGGCTTCGGCGTTTAGCATTGGCTACTCTTCTTCGGTGTCGAGCTTGGCGACCACGAGCCTTGCGGCGGCGCGGCCCAGAGCTTCTGCCTCCTCCTCGGAGGCGACCTTTTCCAGATCCTCGGCGGTGATGCCGTGTTCCGCGAGAGCCTCGGCGGCGAGCTGCCCGTAGGCGTAGAGCTCTTCCTGGGCTTCCTTGGTCAGCTCCTCGTCGCTCTCGTCCTGGGCTTCGGCCTCGCCCGACTCGTCGGACGCGGTCTTGGCCATCTCGGCGACCTGGTCTTCCACGACCTGGGTGCACAGAGACAGGAACTGGGAGTTGCTGAGGGGTCCGCCGAACTCGCCCTTGGCCTCGGCTTCCTTGATGAGCTCGGTGGCCTCGAAGAAGAGCTGGCTCCGGGTTTCGTCACCCTGGTATGCCTGCTCCACGGCGGCGAGCTTCACCTCGAATTCCTGGGCGTCGAGGGCCTGAACGATTTCGCTCAGAGTCATCGATTTCCTCCTTGAACGTGCTTGTCATCTCCCGGCAGAAATAGCCGCTCGGCTATTTCGTGTTGACGTTGCCCGCCTGCTCCGGGGGATTGGGGTTGTCTTTCTGCGGGGGCGCGACCGCCTCGTAGGTGACGCCGGGGTTCTCACCGGGCGTCTTCTTCTGGGTCACGCCGCCGCCCGATCCGCCGACTGTGTTCGGCGCGGGCTGCCCGGGCACCGCATGGCGGGCCTGGATCTTGGTTGCCACGCTCTTCCAGTTGGACTGGTCGTTCGCGGCGTCTCCGGTGGAAGGCTCGGCTGTCGCGCCCTCCGCCGCCTGCTTTTGCAGCTCGGCGATGAACCCTCTGGCGAAAAGCTGGCCACCCGAGAAAATGTCTTGGGCCAGTTTCACCATGGGATCGTCGTCGGCGACTCCGACCGAGGCGGTCTTGTCGAGCTCACCGTCTGCGTCGAGCTTCTTGAGAAGTTCCATGACGTCCATCGCTCACTCCTTCTGTAAACCGATCAACTCTTGTGAAGCCCCGCGCCAACGACAAAGGGTAGAACTGCCCGGAGCGTTTCTCCTACACCCGCAGTTTTAACATTGACCAGAGATAGGTCAACTGCATTTGGGCTGCGGGCCTCCAGAATCTCCCACTCGTTGGCCTTGGATGCGAGCTTGTCGACATCGACTCCCTGGAGTAGCTCGCAGTATTTGTTGTACGCGGCCGAGCTCGAACGAGAACTTTTCTTGTCGATCCCGCCCGCGTCCTTCTTTATACGTATAATCCGGATAACCCGTTTGGCAAACGGTGGATCGAAGAGCGATCGATCCGGCATCCACTTCTTCAGGACAGACAAGATCCCGCGTGGTGGATTCTCGAAGTCGAGAGAGTCGGGAAGCTTCTTGGCGTCGCCATCGGTCAGCACCTCGATCTCCGGTTTCTTGAGCTGGATGCCACACGCGGTAGCGCCACCAAGGATGTCGCCCAGCGAGTGCTTATCCTTCAAGCCCTGGAGTTCTTCTATGGGAAGTGCGCGCTGCGAGTCCTTGTGCTCACCGACGATCGCCTTCAGCTGCCGGTAGACAGCAGGCTTGATCGGAGACCTGCCGAGGTTGTCCTGCCCCTTCTCGGCCGGAACACGTTTGTCGATCTCTGCTGCCTTCTCTTCCGCTCTCTTCAGAACAGCCGCCTTGTGGAACCTGACCTGTGCCGACGCGATCTTCTCGAAGTCCAGCTCCGCCGGGGTAAACGCGGTAATGATACTTCCGGTTGGGGTGGCCACGGCCATGGAGGGCTCACAGTGCGCCACCTTTCGTAGCGACCAGGCCTCAGTCCATGCAGGGGACACGACGTAGCTGATATCGAAGAACCGGGGGAACCAGTTCAACGCATAGACTTTCCTGCCGTCGGGCAGGGTCACATTCATGAGGGTCCGTAGGTGCGAGCAATACTCGCTCCGGTTTTTTGCTGTGTTCTTGCAGATGGAACACACGTCGAAGGGGACCTTGCATCCCATCGACCAAGGAATAGGATCACCAGCGTCGATCCTACGGACCAGATCCGGTGCGCGGCTCTCCAAAATGAAGATGATGAGTTCCACCCGCTCCATCTGGTCGTTGTAGGCGGCACATGTCACCTTCTCTCCAATGGATTTCAGCGGGTCCTTGTTGTCGTGGAACACGAAAGGAAAGGCATAGGTCTCGAAGGTCTCCAGACCATACTCGGTCGGGACGCTGAGACCCTTGTCGTTCATGAAGGACAAAATGTCCGGCGGTGGGGAGTCGTGCTGAAGACTCCACTTCGGGAAAGCGTCGCCGTTCTTGTTGCTCCCCCATGCGTGAAGAGCGCCGACCGCATTGACGTGCACGTAGCGACCCTCTTTGCGAGGCTTCAGGCTGCCAATGAGCTTCAGCAGCTTAGCGGGTACGTAACACTCCGACGCGAGCTTCTCGAAAGAGCGAGAGTGGATCGGAAGGTAGGACGGACCCCACCGTGGGTCAGAGGCAGGGAGAATGTGCTTCTCTATGCCTGGTTCCAGAATCAGCGTTGCCCGCTTATCCATTCCTGATCACTCCTGGAGTTGTCACTGCTGTGACTTCGAACTGATATTTCCGCGAAGCCGTCTTGGGAGCCCACGAGCCGGCAGCCATGGCCTTACCCAGTTGACCCCGAGCTGCCCCGGCTCCAACATACTTCGAAATGGCACCGGGGCCAACCATAAAAGCGGCCATCGGTGCCATCTGAGCAAGGGTGCTGTCTGGGTTATCGAGCCCTGGGATCATGTGATACGGGAACATTGCGAGACCCATCTGGGCAGCGATCTGGCCCTTGTTGCTCGCCAAAAATTTCTTTAGCCACCCGGGATCTTGCCCGGTCAACTTAGCTTGGGCTTCCAGCGCCTCAACGTCGGTCATGCTTTCCAGAGCCTGGCGCTTGGTATCGTAGTCTTTGATCTGCTTGCTGACGGCGGAGTCTACATCGGCCTGGGACATACCCTTGCCCGGCTTGCCGCCGGTAACGCCCGAGACGTCAGTACCGTGGCGCACAGTGCCGGGGGGAAGCGTGTCGGCTGCTCCAGGAGAGCCGATTCCTCCGGGAGCGGAACCAGGAGAGCCTGCCCCACCAGGGGCGGCACCGGGAGCGTCCGTGACGGTCTTCACCTTCGGCGGGGCGACATCGCCCTTACCAAGACCATACCGATAATCGGACTTCGGCACATCGAGCATCTCCTTTTGAGGAGGTGCTGGTGCGGAAGGTTTTGGTGCAGCGGCGGCCGGAGAAGCGGCGGGAGTCGGTGCGGGCTTGGGTTTGGGGACCTTCCCAGCAGCAGCGTCAACTGCCCCCCACCCAGAGCTTTTAGGTGGCAGCGGTACCCGTGCTTTCCCGGGGACCAGGTTCTTCAGGCCGCCGAGTACCTTGCCCCCACCACCCTTCATCTTGCCAAACAAACCGCCGAGCAGCTTACCTCCGGGAATCTTGAGAGCCTCCTTCTCGAAGTCCATGTCGTCGAGAAGATGGCCTGCGAGGTTGAAGCTCGCGGTCTTCTCCTTGGCGATCCGAATGAGATCCTTGGCAGAGGACAGCTCCTGCTTGTGGTACTCGCGCTTGCGAAGAAGATCGACCATGCGCTGGTTCTCGGTCTTGTTCTCGCCTCGGCGTCCGGCCTCCAGCTCATGCTCGTCCTCGGCAGACAGGCCCTTGATCGCCCCAGGAATATACGTGGGGATATCAGAGCCGGTGCCGACTACTCGGCGCACGTTGTACCGGATTGAAGGATTGTCGCTCATGCTAGTTATTCACGGTCTTGCTCAGGTCGAGGATGGAGCGGCCCAGGTCCTTGATGTTCTCCTGGTTTGCTCCGCGCATCTTCGTTGCGGTTTCCTGGACACCCAGGAGGTCTTTGATCATGGCGGGCGTGAGAGCCGATGGCCCGATCTGGTGCAGCTGCTTCATCACGTTCCCTGCCAACAGCGGGTTCGTCGCCACAGCCGGCGCGAAGTCAGAGATGGCCTGGAAGTACCGGCCCGCGTTCGGGTCGTGCCGCAGCTCCGGATGATCCCGCATGACGCGCTGGAGAGACTTCTTGAGAGACCTCGTACGGGCCATGCTCTCCAGACCGTTCATGAGCATGGGTAGCCCAACCGCCGCCACGCCCAGTGCCGGGAGCAGCCCGCTCTGGACCAGACTTCCGATCCTCGACGGAGCCGCCTTGGCGGCAGCTGTTCCGACGCTGATCTTCGGCGCGGCCTTCCTGCGCCCGAACAGCGCTTCCTTCGTGAGGCCATCGCCGTTGATCGCACGACGGATGCCGTCGCCTTCCGTCACCGAGAGATATTCGCAGTAGCGGGCGATCTTTTCCAGGGTGCTCTTCGGGACGTAGTCGAAGTGCCGATGGGCGAGCTTGCGCCACTCCCCCACGTCGTTCGTGTGGGCGCACTTGACGATGCCGGACACGAAGTCAGCAATCTCGTCGCGCTCCTCTTGGGTGAACTTGATGTCACCGTAGAGACACGCGTACTTTTCGAACATCGGCATGGTTATCTCCTAAATCCGGCGAAGCCCTCGTTGCCCGGCTGCTCCAGGTAGAACGGCTGCCGCGTGCGCTGGACGGCACGGCCGACACCCTTCCCTACGTCGCGAAGACCCTTGTAGGCGAGGTAGCCCAGCGGGATGGAGTACCAGGGATTCTGCACGGCCCAAGAGGCCGCACGACCTGCGGCGTTGGAGAACGGCATCTTCGCGGCTCTCTTCAGCAGCTCATCGTCCGAGAGATTCGGAGCCTCGGCTGCGAGCTTCTCGGCCTCCTCTCCCAGGGAGCGGCGAACGTCCTCGTTGGTGACGATCGACTCCACGCCGATCGCCACAGGGTCCGGCGCGTCGTTGTAGAGCGCCAGCTTGCCGGAGGTACGGTCGATCTCGCCGATCTTGTTCTTGAACGTGTCGAGCTCGATCAGCATCGCATGGTTCCCGTTGATCACCTCGGTGGGAGTCTCGAAATCTCCGAACTTCTCGTCCACCAGCGCGCGGTCCACAGGCTGCCCGAGCTTCATCAGGTCCTGCCGCATGTCCGTGAAGAGCTGTTTCCAGAGCTCCTGGTCGTCCGGCCGTGCGAGACAGGCGAACTTGTACATGTCCGCCATCTTGCCGTGGTGCAGGATCACATACTCCTTCGCTCGATCCTTGAGGGCGTTGTAGGCCGTGTCTCGTTCCATCTCGGCCGCGATCTTCTCCAGCTGCAGCTTGGCAACACGCTTCTTGCCCTCGGCCAGGAGAGACTCGAAGGCCATGGAGGCCCGCTTCTCCATCAGAGGGTCCGTGGCGGCACGTGCAGGGCCAGCGGCAATCTTCTCGATCGAGGAGGCCAGCTTCTCGGTTTTCGCCTGCTTCGACGGGAACAGCACGTCGAGGACTTGGGCCGTCTTCACGGTCGGCTCCGAGGAATGGAGCTTGGCCCGCACGCCCTCCAGCGACGCGAGCTCGAAGGTGAAGGTCTTGTCCCCTGCAGTTTTGTACAGGCGCTGGTTGGTCTCGCTGTTGGCGATCTCAACGACACGCTGGATCTGCATGGGTGAGAGGTTGTTCTCGTCGGCGAGCTTCGCGATAGTCTCGTTCAGAGCGACGCCCTTCTCGGCGTAGGCCCTCGTGGCCTGCTTCGCAAAGTCGGCGAACTTCAACGGGTTGAGATCCATGATGGACTCCTCGTTATCTGCCTCCTGTAATCGTAATAGGTCTACCACAACTACGGGATTATTCAAATCTGTGGGAGGGACGTCCGGGCGAACCGACCATAGTATTGCTCGGAAGCCAGGTAGGCCAACATGAGGGCCTGGAAGGTGTCGTCGGGCAATGTGTGATCGTAGGACATCGTGCCATGTGTCTCGTCGTACTCGACGAAGATAGATGTGAAGTCGTTGATGAAGGGGATCTGGTCGTTCGGGGAACCAAGCATGATCTCCCTCTTGGGGAAGCGGATAGCCCCCTTCTTAATCTTGTCGATCACAATACCCATGCAGGAGGTCCGGTCGATCATGTAGCGGCCAAACTTGCCGGCCCTTACATCGAACTTCACCATGGGCTTCTGCTTGACGGACTGCATCTCCAGGAGGAGAGGATCGCCGCCGGCCTGGAACTGTCGGTCGACCCAACCGTACTTGTCTCGCAGACGCTCGTTGTTGATGTGCCCAAAGCCCCAGTCTGACCCAACCCAGTACACGTTATACCTGCGAGCTATCTCGTCGAAGAACTCAGGCTGTCGAGCCAGGTTGGACCGATCGCCGAGGAACTTCTCCATGTAGAACACTCGAAACTTCTCGTCGGTGCACCACGAGGCCAAGACGACAACGGTGTATGAGGCGGCATTGCGCTTCTTCCCAGGCGTGTCCGCCTGACGGCCACCTGTCCCGTGGTCTATGCCCATGAACACTGGAGCCCCGCCAACCAGCTGAGGGAGATCCTCGGGGCGGGCCATCTCCCTAGGCTCGCATACCCGGAGAATGTCGTGCTCGCTGAGGACGAGCTCTCCCTCTTCAGAGGGGAGACCCAACACCTCGTTGCAGAAGACAGGAAAGGAGGTAGCGGGATCGTGCAGCTTGCCGAGAACGTCTTCAAACGACTGGAACGGCACCTGGATCTGAGAGATCCGGAAACCCTGCCACTTGTCCAGGAGGCTCGGCTTCATGGCGACCCACTCACCGCCGTAGTCGTTGTCGTCATCCGGGTTCTTGTGACGTTTGGGAAACAGCTCTTTCCCGCATTTCGTGCAGACGAAGAACTTGGATCCGATGACTTTCTCATCCAGATAATTCCAGTGAGGGCACCACCGGCACTTGACCATCCACTCGAACATGCACGAGCGATCGTAACGCTGACTGAGCGGATTCATCTTCGTCTTGGGCGTGCCTGTATAGAGTCGAATCTTTCGGTCTGGTAGCGCGTGAGACTGGCACTCCTCGATGACCGGGATCTGATCAGACGGCAAATCCTGCAGCTCGTCAGCGTTGAGAAAGTCTGTCGAGATACCACGAACGGGGTCAGCAGAGAGGTAACAGGAACGAAAGTTGAACATCGATCCGCTGTTGAACTCTTTGCCACTCACCTGCCACAGGTTTTTCGTCGAGAGCATCTCGGCCTTGATCCTCGGAGACTCTTCAGCGATCTTCTTGAAGCGCTGCTGGCTGAAGACGGTGACCTGCGAGAAGCGAGGCTGAATATAGAGGCCCTTGAGACTCTCGATCGAAGCCCCGAGGGTAATCCCCATCACCGCTGCTGTCGTGCTCTTCTCGACCTGCCGGGCTGTCTGTAGGATCTTGTTGCGAGAACCTGTTGGGTAGGCTCCGTCCAGGTTGTAGATGGGGCGGAGGTAGGTCCGGTCATGGATCAGCGGCGGCCCGCCGATCTGCTTGATGATGTCCCGGTACCGAAAGGGCCTGCGCTCGATGTAGATCGCCTGGGGTACGATGTCCGGTACGTTCAGGTCCCGGTGACGGACCTCGCCATACTCGTTGGCGTCATCATCGATACGCTGTATGGCGTCAGGTAGGCCATTGCGCATCTTCATGTCGATTTCCACTACGGGCGTATCGACCTGGGTTACCATAGAGTAGGGGTCAATATTAGCCATGCTTTACCCGCGCCACCTTGGGTGTCTGGATGTCGTCGATCACCTTGAACTCGCTCGGGCCGTCGGTGATGCGGATGGTCTCGAAGAAGCGGCTGTCTGTCTTGGTTTGCAGCTCCTCGCCAGTTGCAGCCCCCAGTTTCGTGTAGAGACCCAGCATGGTAGCAAGGCGCTTCGTCGTGGCGTCGATGCCGATGTCGTAGAGGTTGTTGATCGCACGCTGCAGCTGGAGCTGCGCCACCTCCATGGTCTCTCGGAAGTTTGGCCGCAGCCCTTCTCGGACGTTGAACTCCGACGTGGTCATGTCTCGGGCTGCGCGCTTGTGCTGTCGCTCTGATACACGCAGACGCCGCAGATAATAATCCCAGTCAGCATCGTTCATCGGGCTGATGTCGTAGAACATGCTCTTATAAATTTCAACTGCGGTAGGCTGCCACCGGAAAGACGTCTGCTCCTCCAGGGCGCGCTGATGCTCCGCCATCTCCCCGTGGGTGGTGAAGATGGTCTCGACCTTATCCTTGACGCGAGCATCTCCGACAAGGTCAAAGAACAGCTCCAACCAAAGGGGCTCTTCATACATCACACCAATGCCCAGCACTTCCATCATCAGGTCGTAGGCGTCGCTGAGCTCAGCGGGCGGCTCATCGAGCTCGCGCACAACGGGCTGCAGCGTTTTTGGAAGCCTCTTAACGAACCTGCCGTGCAGCTTCTTGAGGTACTCCTTCCCAAACTTGTTGGAGATCAGGTGCCGGTAATGAAGCTCATCGAGAATATCTTCGATGGGTGTCGTCAGCAAGCGCAGACTGAGGAATCTGTGAAAGGGAAGAACGCGGGCCGTGGCCCGAGGCTCGTCCGACCCGAAGCTGTAGATATGGTTGCGCGCACAGGTGAGGGCGATCTCGTCGTTGGGCGTGAGGGCGTAGAATACATTGCCGTGTTTCGGCGTAGGCTGGGCCTCCAGCAACTTCCGCACACCGTCGAACGTCTGCGGGGTGATCTGGTACTTCCGGCAAATTTGCGCTCTGGTTAGCATCAGATGATGATCGAAAAGTCCGTCTCCTCGCCGTAGAAGTTAGTGAGGAGAAGCTTCTTATCCAGCACACCAACCTTGGTCCGCAGCCTGAGGTTTGACAGGAGGTAGCACACGTTGCCTTTGGTGAAGATCGTCATGGCATGTGCGCCGCCGCCTTTCTTTCTAGTATACATCTTCTCGACTTTTCCGTGGTGCCGAAGGAGGCGATACCAGAGATGCGCCCAGTCGTCGCAGTCCCCCTTTCCACGGGCGCAGATGACCCACGCGAAGGAGTGATAGTCGAGGCTGCCACCGAGCGGGTCTGAGGTCCACTCGAAGCCCAGCGCATTCATGTGGTTTTGGATCTTTTGAATGTCCGGCGCGAGGCTGCGCAGCATGTGATAGATGTCCTTCCCCTTCTTCTTGTCATAGCTCCAGGACTGAATCCAGGCCGGAAAGATGTTCCAGACTGGATCGAGGAACTTCAACCAGATCCAGGTGAAGAAACGAAGCATGCGTCCTCTTAGTGCTGATCAGATCCACTCACTACATTGTTGAACTGGGCGAGATCCAGCTCAGCTGCGTCGAGCGCGAACATGGCGGTCTTGAGCGGCGCGTGGCGCAGCGGCAGACCGAGACGAGAAGCGAGGAGAAGTTTTGCACAAGCCTCCTTCGCTTCGGAGATTTTCTCCAGCTGCTCCGCGAACTTGTAGGAGTTCTCCGGAGTGATGAAGTTGAGGCCGAGTAGGGTGTCGACCGTCTTCTTGGCTTCGTTGGTGCTGACGTCCACGGCGACCTTCGTCAGCTTGGTGCCCTGGGCGTTGGACAACGGGAACCACATGGAGGCAGGCTGGATGGCGGCCGCCTCCTTGAAGAGATTCTTCGGCGCGACACTGGTCGTCTCTGGCGTCTGCTCCTGGGGCTGCGACAGCCACTCCGCGAATTTCTCCAGGACAGCAGCGCCCGTGGGCGACACGGGCATGTAGCCCGAGACCTTCTCCATCTTGCCGCACGGCTTGAAGGTCCACTTGCTGCTCAGGTGGAGATCGCCATCGATCTCGGCCCAGTTCTTGACGTCCTCCGAGATGAAGAGATCGCGCCGACCGGCGATGGTCTCCACGGCAATCTTGTCGAAACCCTCAGCGGTGTGCTCGCGGAAAAGAACCTTGAGAGGTTCCGTCGCGATAGTCTCTGTGGGATCGGCGGTCTGGAGGACGAACGCTCCCCAGCCCTGGACCCGATTCGTGCCGAAGGCCGCGATCTTTTCCAGCCCCTTGTTGCGGTAGCCGACGAAGTTCGCGCCGTAGTAGTACCGATCACCAGAAAGCTCGAAAGCGGCCATCTGGTCTTCCTTGATGTGGCCGTCTAGTGAGACGATGTGGTTGGCCACGATGCACGCGACCTTCTGCATCCCCATGGGGAGATCGAAGACCCCGGCCTTCTTGACGACGCCAGGATGATGGGTCTCCTTCTCGATGAGATTCTCTTTCTTGGGCCGGTGGTTCTCGCCTTCCTTGTGATCCTCGACCTTCTTCTCCTGGATCTTCTCACCAGGAGTCATGCTGATGTGAGTCCCGGCATTCGAGGAAGGGGCCTTGGCCTCAGCGATCTTGGACACACCCGCCGTCTTCATCCAGTCCGTGAGGACCTCCTTGAAGATGGGGTTGGTGTTGAGCGCCGTGGCAAGATCGGCGTAGCCGAAGGCTTCTTGCGCTGCCTTGAAGATGTCATCCTTGGAAAGGTCCAGCTGATGCGCATAGACGTAGCGGCCGTCGTACGGGACCTGGGTCCGCGACAGAAGGGCCATATCGCCAGCGCCGCTCTTCCGAGGGGCGATTGGCCGGCCGAGCTCTGTCCCTTCGAGAACGGAAAGCAGGGCCTGCTTCGTGAGAGGCTGCAGCTTGCCACCTGCCCAGAAGACATCGAGAGGCTGCAGCTTGAAGTTCTCGATAACGATCGGGATGGAGGCCTTGTCGTCGAGCTGCACCTGCCCCACACCCGCGCCCTCCTCGTCGTCGACGCGATTGAAGTTCACCTGGATCTTCGCATCGGTGATCCACGGATAAGCCTGGTGCAGGAAGGCCGTAATGTTCTCCGGCCACTGCTTGGTGTCCCGCTCCAGCTTGATGTTCGCTTCCTTCTCGAAGCTGTCCGTCGGGGTCAGAAAGAGAGGCTCCATGGTTCACTCCTAGACTACGTTTGAGGTTAGGGCCGATTTCTGGGACTGTTTGGTTGGCTGGTCGAGGTTCTTCGCCAGATCCGGGGCGGGCAGCGCGGTCGTCTTGTTCGGGTCCAGAGGATGCGAGTGCTTCTGCAGCTCCAGCATGTCCTGGTCGTACGCGGGCAGGAAGACCTCGTTCACCAGGGCCAGCTTGTTCACTGTCAGATTCATCGTCAAATCCAGCTTGGGCAGCGGGAGGCTGCTGAACTGCATGTTCGCGATGCCTTCCGCAGCCACGCCGCCGGTCTCGGGGCGATACGCCGCGCCCACGGTTTCGTCAACAAGATTGATGCTGCCACCAACCAATTCCAGGTATCCTTTTATCTGAACGCCGTTCTTGTTCACAATGATAAAATTCTCGCCGAAGACCATCGAAAGCTTCTTGTCGTCCACGGAGAAGTAGTTGTCCCCGTAGGACACAGACACTCGACTGTCGTTCAACGAGACCCAGCGGTCTTTCCACTGGAGGGCGAGCTCGCTGCCGTTAAGGCGAACTTGCTTGGTGTCTTTCTCGGTGTTGCGCGGAGCGCCTGTTCGGGCGTTTCTCTGTGCGCTCACCCTAGAAAGTCTGACCTCCTCCGACGCATTGTCTACCTCCAGCAGCGTGTGATCCCCGAGCAGCGTCCAGAGAACACGGCCGTCCTTGGTGGCTACAGGGGTCCCCGAGGCGTCAGCCATCGAGGAAGATACCGAGGGTGTTTCCGTGGAGAGAGCGTCCAGAGAACTAACGTCACCAACACCTCCTGCCACGTTAGTGGTGGGCAAGAGCAGCTCTGGCATCTGGGATGGGGCAGTAGACATCTTCTGCTCGAAGAGATCCTGGCCGCCAAGATACCCCGCACGCACAGAGAAGTCGGGATCAGACTCCTCCTTCTGATCGCCTGTCACATCGAGCTTTGCCGTTGCCTGCTTGACGCTGGTGTCCGTCTCCACATTGAAGATGAATCCCGCGAAGCTGATGAGGGCGTCCCGTGCCCTGGCGATGAAGACGTTCTTCACCTTACTGAGAAGAAAGAAGCAGGCGTAGGAGGCAAGGCCCCAGATATCGCCGCTCTCCAGGATCTTGATGAAGCTGCCCTTGTTGTTGTCGAGGACCGAGTCACCTTCGTAGTGCAGCTCCTCGTCAAGCTTCCGGGCGCTGGCGGCGAAGACCTGATACTTGTCTGCTGTGGCGCGCCGAAGCTCCTTGTCTTGCGCAGCAATGGTGTCTGCTGGTGACTTGGGGGGATCCTCGGGCTTCTGCCATTTGGGAAGACCGCCGATAATGGACCAATAGACCCCACGCATGCACACGCAAATGACTCGGGTCTCTTCAGGGTAGGGCCGGTACACCCCGTACTTGACGGCGCGCATGGAGTCGATGTCGCCGAAGCCGTCCACATTGACCGTGTAGAGATCCGTCTCTGGGTTGTAGCTGACGATCTCTCCGCCGCGAAGAATTGGGGGCGTGTCGTCGTCCGTCCTGAATCGGCCAAAGGCCTCGCCGCGCTGAGGCATTACTCCTCCTTGACCACTCCCAGAGTTGTCAGCAAATCGCCGAGAGCGTCTGAGACATCGGTATCCAGCGCGCCGTCTGCCTCAAGGGGGGCGTCCGGCTCTACGACAGCGGACAGCTCGTCGAGCTCTTCGACGATCTCCTCCGCTGTCTTCACGTAGCTCTTCTGGTTGAGCGCTGGTTTGGTGTTGAAGAACTTGCCGAAAGCATAGGTCGCGATCGGATGACCACCAGGACCGATGTCAGACTTCGCAGCAAGCGAGGGTGCCATCTTCAGGGTGCGGTGGGGCCTCTCGGCAACGAGCTGCCCGATGAAGTCGTCGTGATACTGAGGAACTTTCCGTATGGACAGGAGCGCTGGGATGTACTGGATGAGGTTCTTCTTCTTGGCCTTTAGCTTCCTGTTCATGCTGTCGAGCTTGTTGAGCTGTACGACGTCTCCTGTGTGTACCCCGAAGGCAACGTCTCCGTCGCCGGGATCTGTCACTTCGGCCCTATTGGTCATGGGCTGGATGGCGGTCTCAAGGATCTTCCGTTTGACCCGGATACCTGAGGGGCCAAACACCTCGTTGTTGATATCCCCGATGATGTGGTCCTGCACCTTGCGGATGTCGTTGGTAGCCTCCAGCAACTCCTGGGGCTTCACCACACCGCCGAGCGAGATCTTGTCTCCTGCCTTGACCCGACTTCCGATGCGCACACCGAGCCCCTGCTCCTGCGGCACGAAGTGGGCCATAGAGTCGATCGTGACCTCCCAACCACCTGCGGCAGACTTCTTGACGTTGGAGACCTTGCCATCGACCTTAGCCAGCGTCGCCTTTCCTCGCACGTTGGTAGGCATCTCCAGGATCTGCTTGAGGCGAGGAAAGCCCACGGTGCCCCCGCCGATTGTACCGCCGGTATGGAAAGCTCGAAGGGTGAGCTGCGTCATAGGCTCGGCGATGGTCTGACCGGCGAGGGTTCCAATATGGTATCCGATGGACGGGAATTGCCCATTCTCCAGAAGACCGAAACACTTCGCGCAGATGCCGCGCTGCGCCTTGCAGTGAAGGGGCGACCGCACATCGATGGTCTTCTTTCCGCGAGCTTTCAGTGTTCGGATCAGGGCCGGAGTAGTGACCTTGCCCCGGTACGCCCCCTTCGCCACAACACGATCCAGGGCGTCCTGGTCCGTGATCGGGAGCGTGATGCCTTCGCGAGTTCCGCAGTCACGCATGGATACCATGGTGTCCACCGTGGCTGCGATGAGCATCTTGCCAAAGGCCCCGGTATCCGCCGTAGAAAGGCCCTTGTCCACGAGGCCCTTTCTGGAGCCCGGGATGATCGACCAGTAACTACCAATGTCCAGCCCCTCCGCCAGAGACTTCTTGATGGGAATGGGGATTACCTTTCCCTCATGATCGGTCACGGCTACCGGAGAGGCGATCGTTTGCATCACCTGGTTCGGCTTCCCGAAGGCACCCGACGTTGTGGCCCCCACCACGAAGCGGTTGCTCTTGGCGAGCTTCTTCTTCATGTGGGCTTCGAGCTTGTCGCCAGCCGCTGCATAGGCCTTGGCGAAGCCTACTCGCTTGGACACCTTTGCTGCCTGGGCCAGGATCTTATCTCGGTCAGCGTACGGGAACTCCAGATCCTTGAGCCCGACAGAGAAGCCCACCTCGGTAACGTATTTGTTCCCGAGATCCTTCACCTTCGAGATGACCTGACCCGAGATCTGTGGTTTCTTCCTGGCGAGGTCGGACAGGAGGAGCATCAGCTTCTTCTTGTCGATCGGGATATAGCCCGGACGAACTTCCTTGGGCAGCGCCTCATTGAAGATGACCTGTCCGGCACAGATCGTCTTCGCCCCTACCTTCATGGCCTGATTGACCTGGATCTTGCCCGACTTGTATCGGGCGAGGACATCGGCGGCGGACCTGGCTCGAAGAGCTTTTCCCTCCGGCGTGGTCATCAGGTAGATGCCCAGGATCATCTCCTTCGACGGACCGTGCACAAGCGTGTCGTCTCTCGGGCTGAATAGGTTGGAGCTGGGCAGCAGTTTGGTCATCGCCTCGCGACGAGCTTCCTCGGACACAGGAACGTGGACCTGCATGGCGTCGCCATCGAAGTCCGCGTTGAAGCCACCGACCACCAGAGGATTGATCTTGATGGCCTTCCCAGAGGTCAGCGTAGGCTTGAAGGAGAGGAGGCCGAACTTGTGCAGCGTCGGTGCACGGTTCAGAAGGACGGGCCTCTCTTTGAGGACCTCGGTCAACGCAGAGCGTGCGATGGGATCTCGCTTCTCGATGAGCTCCCTGGCACGCAGAGGCATGTGGCCCAGAGCCCGGAGCTTCTGCATGATGTAGGGCTTGTAGATGACGAAGGCCATCTCGTCAGGGATCTTTACCTGATCGATGCCGAGTTTCGGATCGGGGATGATCGTAGAGCGGCCGGTGAGGTCCTGACGCCGCTTGAGCACGCGCCCCTGGAAGAAACCGAACTTGTTCTGCTTGCCCTTGATAGTGCTCAGGAAGCCTCGGAAGTTCTTGTTCCTGGTCAGCGGCTCCTGTAGCCCAACGAGACCCCGGACGGCCCCGTAGAGCTGTGTGCGGAGAGGGGCAAGGTTCTTGTCGTCCACGCCGAACCGCTTCAGGTCCTTGATCTGGTTGTTGATCATGATGACTTCGCGATAGCCGTGAATAGGGTCCGACACGTTGAGCGAGCCATCCGGGTTTGGATAGATGGGCCGGAACTTGGCAGGGATCACAGGCACGTGCTTGTTCAGGTAGGCCTCGACAGGACTCAGGCCGAGCTGCTTGAGTGCGCGCAGGAACCGCAGTCTTTTCGCTGTGACATTCCTCCGAGCACCTCGCTGATTCTTGATGTCTCTACGAGCTTTCTTCAGCTCCGCATCGACGTTAATCTTGCTCAGAAGAATCTTGAGTCCCGCGCCTCCCGTCTTGTTGCCCTTGGATTCAGTGGTGAGCCGACCGTCCGGCGTGATGAAGACGGTGCCATTGACGATCTGGTTGAATTGCTTCTTCTTGATGCTCGGTGCCAGCACACCGACGATAGCGTCGTCCATCAGAGGGTTGGGGATCTCGCTCTCCAGCTCGATATGGTTCCAATAGTTCCCGTCATAGCCCCCAGTAATTGCACGGTCGAAGAGACCACCCTTCTCAGGCGACAAGTCGTTTGCCTTCACAACGCCAGGACTCTTGATCTCGCCATTGCTCTGGATAGCGATCTCCTTGTCGATGAGCGGGAGCGCCTTGAGCTTCGTCCCCTCTTGCTTCAGGTCGATGCCGGCACCGCGCATGAAGGTAGTGAACTTGTCGACCACAAAAGGGGTCCGTACTGGTGGGAGCGGCAATCCAAGCTGGACAGCTCGCCAGTATTCGTCATTCTTCTGGGACTTGATCGTGGACGCGTCCCGCAGAAAAGCGGTGCCGCCCCCGGACAGAAGGGAATAGAGCTCCATGGACCCGATAGCCAGCGGGTTGGCCTTCTTGCCCGTGATTCTCGCGGGAGTCTCGTCATGGGTGTAGGAGTCGTTCCCTCGGGCAGAGAGCTTTTTGGACACCTGGTGACGCAGCTTGATGAAGTGCACATTCCCGACGTTGATGTTCGGGATCTTCTTGTTGGTGGTGGGGTCGTAGATCTCCTCGGTGTCTTTGACACCAGCGGCCCGCATGGCTGCTTGGACATCTTTTAGCGCATCGCCAGGCTTGTCGAAATTGTCCACCAGATAGGGTGTCTTCGTCTTCTCGGAGACCTTCCCGGCAGCCGCTTCGAGAAGTTGGCCCGGGTTCGCCCGCCCCAGCACGCTGGCCGGGTTGTAGAGCAGGTCGATGACGTTCCCCTTGGAGTCCTGGTACATCTCGTTGTCCGGCAAGATGGCCGTGACAATGCCCTTGCCACCGGCGCGATGGGAGAGTTTGTCCCCCACCTCCAGCTGCTCATCAGTCTTGACGTAGATCGACACGAATCCTCGGGTCTTCACCACGTCGACGACTTCGGCTGGCCCATGCCCGTCCCACTTCATCGAGACGTCCAGCCACTGGTTCTTTAGGGCCTTGTGCAGTTTCGAGTAGTCGAAGTCTTCGTGGACCTTCACCTTCCTGACAGCAGGGATGACGAGCTCCTCGGGCTGCAGAACGGTTCCCTTCTTCACCAAACCGTTTGCCCCGTACTTGGACCTATCCAGCCCTTCGTTGTACGCCGGGAACAGAGCCAGCAGCTTGGAGAGGCCCACGGAGATCGTGGGATCCAGGTTGAGCCGGATCTCATGCTTGTGCACGCTGGTGAGTTTCTTCGCAGCAGACTCAGAGACAACCACGCCGTCTTCGAAGTTATAGCCCTTGTACGGCATGTAGGCTGTTCTGAGCGTCTTGCCCATCGCCAGGGCTCCATCCCGGGTGAAGTCAGAGTCGGCGATCGTCTGGTCCTTCTTGACGCGCTGGCCCTTGGTCACGATAGGCCGCTCGTGCAGGAACGCATTGGAGTTGAGCGGGTAGTGGTCGTGCAGCTTCACGGTGTGGGTCTTACCATCGTCTCCCCGGATCGTGATGGCGTTCTTTCTGACTGTCGTGACGATTCCGGTGACCGGAGACTTGGATGCCAGCAGCTTCCCCGTCGTGGTCTCGAAACCTTTTCGTCCGAACTTCGCCTGCACGCTGGGCACGTCGGGATTCTTCAGAGGGACCGCCTGCTCCAGGTGCCTGCCCGCCATGAGGGCGCGGTTCGGGCTGTTCGTGTGCAGGAACGGGATGGCATTCGAGACAACGCCGAAGAAACGAGATGGGTGGGCAAAGATGAAGTCCACCTGGCCAGAGGGGATCTCCTTCAGCTCTCCCTTGATACGCGCCTTTACCATCTGGGATTTCGGGCGCGGCTTCTTGCCACGGAAGTCGTACTGATCGTAGAAAGCCACCGCCTTGTCTTCCAGGTCGAAGATCTTCCTGGTCACCTCGCGGCCCGTCTTCGGATCAATGACCTGGAGGCCGAGATCGTTGCCGATCTTTCGGGCACCAGCGGAGAGGTGGCCGGTGATGCCGATACGCGTTCCTTCCGGCGTGGCGAGAGGGTCCAGCACACCTGCATGGCTTGGGTGCACGGTGCGGAGCCTGTCGGTCACAGCATGAACCGAGCTGATGCCGCCCTCGCCCAAGGTAGTTGTCAGGGCGTTGACCGACGCCATGTCCAGCGGGTTGTTCTGGTCGCTGTACCGCGTGAACTCGCTCTGCGTAAAAAAGGAGAGCACGGGGGTAGTGAAGAGTGACGGAGGCACCGCGTCCATGACCTTGTTCTTCCGGGACATGAACTGCCGCCTGTTCAGCTCACGCTCGATGGAGCGCCGAATGGCTGGCACCGCTCTCTCGATCTTTTCCGGGATGAAGTCCTCGACGGAATGGATGCTCTTGTAGGCCAAGTTCTCCGTGTCGTCTGCCTTCGCCTTGCCCTGCGCGAGCTTCAGGGCTTTCTCCGATGCCGCCACCAAGACCTTGGGTTCGATCTGCTTGTAGGGCGAGCCCAGGGTCAGCTTGGTGATGTCGGGGTCAAGAGGCTTCGACTTGAAGAACGAGATGACAGCCTGGGCCAACTCTGTCTTGTCCTTGGGCTGCGGGGCATACGGGCGCAACTTGCGGTAGAGCTTTGCCATCTCGTCGGGCCGGTTATACTGCCGGTTGACGTTGAGGATCTCGTTGCCCCAGATGCGGCGCAGCTGTTCCTCAGGCACACCCATGCCCATCAGCACGGGATAGAGGTAGACGTAGGTGGACTGGCCGACGCGCACGCGGAAGATCTTGCGTTCGCGGTCAAACTGGACCCGATAGCCGCCACCCGGCGTGTTGATGAAGGTCTCGACGTTGTTGTCGGCCATGTAGCGGGTGTACGTGCCAGGCTTGAGGCGCAGCTGGTTCACCACCTGGACGTCCTTGCCCCCGATGATGAAGGCTTGCTTGCTCGTGATGTGTGGAACGAGAGAAAGGGGGTATCCGCTTTCCTGCGCGATGACCTTTCGGCTCTTGTTGTCGACGATGCTGACATTCCCAACGAGGCGCGCGGACAGGGTCTTACCCTTGGTCTTGTACTCCTTGTGGATATCGGGATCGCTGTAGAACTTAGCGTCGACATTTTCCCAGCGAAGGTTGGACACACGGACGGTGTGATTCTTGCCTTCTACAGGAAAAGTGCGGGCAACGAGGTCCTTCACTCGGTTCAGAAGAGCCGAGAAGCTTTCAGTAGCTGTGAACATGGAGCGTCCGCCTCATCAGTTATTACCTGATAATTCTAACTGAGTTCAGCGGAAAGTCACTCATGCTGCTACTTTGTGTGTTGCGACGTAGGTGCCGCACTCGCATACCAGCCCGCCTGGTGCAGGAAACAACAGGTCCCCGCAGCACGGACATGGAATCGGAGTGGGCGTGCGGTCGAACAGCACGTCCGGATGGTGTTGCAGCAGATGTGCTACCATCGTAATCATCTCCATTCCTACCTAACTTTTCTGCGGCAAAGTAAGCGATCTCTCGCATCATCGTCGTCTCCTTCTACCTTTATTATATGACATAGTTTTCTAGAAGTGAAGATAAAAAGGCGTACCGCATGGAGATAGGGAGACAGCGCGGGGACCTTACCCGAGCAGGTCGGCAGCCATATCTTCGGGGTCCTGTGGAGGCTCTTCCCGCTTGTAGATCGTGTACCGGATGACCGTCTTGAGCCCATCCTTGTGGCTCATGTAGTCCTTCTCGGCGTTGATCACGATGTTCGGGTCGTTGTGTAGCTCTTCCCAAGTCTTCGCGCCGGTGCGCGTATCTGGCTGGATCGTGGTGATCTTGTGGATGACCTTGACGGTGGAGCCTGGGGCAGCATCATCGTCGTCTCGAAAGACACGGAGCTGCGTTTTACGAGCAGGCTGTAGGCGAGAGATGAGGCTCTTGATCTCGGCACCGGTCTTTTTCGGTTGAGCCGTCATCAGATAGTCGCGGCCTCCCTCCGAGGTGGTTTCTGCTCGGGCAGCGGTACGATGCTCTTGACCGAGGCTTCGATCAGTCGCTGCCGGCGCTTCAGTGCGCGGGCCAAGGGCTTGTTCGTCTCCTCGATCATCATGAGCTCCTGGTCCTTCATGTGATCAGGAACGTCCTTCATGAAGCGCTCGACCATGTTGCCCAGAAGCTGGGGGTGTGTGAGGCCAGGGACGGCCTTCCCGTTACCCTCAGATGATTTCTGAGCGTCGACGGCGGTCTGTACCGTCTGCGCCACCTGCGCCTGCTGCGCGTCCACAGCCTGCTGCTGCTGGACCTGTTGCTGCTCGAACTGCTGCTGCTGGGCCTGTTGCTGCTTGGCCTGTGCGGTCTCCTGCATCTCCTGCTGCGCCTCGAACTGAATCTTCTGGGCATCGACCTGCGCTTTCGTGTTGATGAGCAGCACCTCGGCCTGGATCTTCGCCTGCTGGATCTGCATAGTCCGCATCTCCTTGAGGCGCTCCCCCGCCTCCACTTTCTTGCGCTTCTCCTCTTCCTCGTTCTCGAAGCCGAGCTCGTCGATAGTGGTGCGGTCGGAGATGGTGTTGGTCTGCCGCAGAGACAGAGCGATCTGCTTCTGCTGGGCATCGTCCGCCATCTTGAAGTCCTGGTGGCGGATGTCGATTTTCGGCAGGCGAAGATGGCGGCGCAGCTTAGGGATGACGAAGGTCTGCTCGAAGCGTTCGAGATCCTCGATCATGTTCAGAAAGAGGTTCTCCAGGACACGCAGAGAGACGGAGGCCCCGGTCCAGTTCAGGTTCCCCATGATGAACTCGATGGGGACGTCCAGCCCAGCAGCGATCTGCTGCCTGACCATCTCCATGTCTCTGAACACGTTCAGGGCCTGCGCGTCTCCACGGATGTTCTCGACTGTAGCCGGGAAAGGCGCGGTGTAGATGGCGTTGGGATCTCTACGCCACGTACGCACCATCTGATTCATGTGCGTCTGCCACGTACCTAGATCGTAGTTCTGGTGGGGAGACACACCAGCCTGCGTCGGGGCCGGAATGAGGACGGTCAGCGGAAGGATGTGCTCCACGCTGATCGCCTCCTGGGCGCGGCGCAGCGTCTGGAACAGCCACGAATCCTTGAACACGTGGAGGAGCGGAGGGATCGGGAAGCTGTCATCCTCGGCAGAGGGAGATAGCTCCTCGAACACAAAGAGCTGCTCGGAATCCAGCAGGAAGTTCTGCTTCTTCTTGATCGCCAGCAGGAGCTCATCCGGCGTGGTCTCGACCAGAACCCGGTTCTTGTTGGGATCCTCGACCTTCTTGCGAAGGGCACGAGGAACACGATAGGTGTACTGCTTGTACCCCGTCCAAGGATTGGCTTCGACCTCGATGTCCATCGGTCGCCAGCGGATAATCTTGACCCGAGACCGATTCTTCACGTGCTTGGTCTCGGACTTGAACTCTCCCTTGTAGTCGCACTCGGGGCACTCGGACATCCACTGGTGGTGCTCGTACTTCCAATCCTTGAGGGCCTTGAGGGACTTCTTCTCGCCGCACGACGGGCAGACGAGGTAACGCTCGAAAGGATAGTAGAGGGATAGATAGGCCACGCCGAAGACACCAACGTCTATGAGCGCCCCCATCTCAACACGCTTGATGTTGATGGTGCGCTCCAGCACATCCTTCCAGATCTTGATGTCTGCATCTTCCCCGTCGTAGATAATGGGCGTCTGAACGTACGCCACCTTCTTCTTGATGATGGGTTTGATCTCGGAGTGCGTCATGTACAGGAAGAGGCACCACCTGTACAGCTCCTTCATCGACGGCGGGATATACGCCGACGAGAGATCGAAGGAGGGGTGCGGGTAAGTCATCAGGGACTTGTGCCCGAACCTCGATGCCGACTTTGCGCCTTGTATTGACACTAGCTACCCCACATCATTCTGCGCTGCATAGCGCGACGACGACCAGCCGGGGAGGCGGTCTCTTTCAGTTTCTGTTCGGCCGCGTCCCTAATAGCCATGACCCAGCGACGAAGCTCGTCGTCTTGTTGCTCCTTCTTCTTGGTCTTCGCCTTGGAAGCTTCGTCAGCGCTTCCGTGAGGAAGCTTAGCAAGCTTCACCATCTCATCCGCGAAACTATTGAAGAACAGATTCATGCTAGCTTCAGGCTCAATCCCTTGTCAAGCCGCTCCTTCACGTACACGTCGATGTCGTGGAGCTTCGCGACCTGCACCACCACTGCGTCTTCTTCCTCCCCGGGAGGTACGCGCAGCTGGGCAAACCGTTGAGCATCCCACACCTTCTGCGTGTCATGGACGAGCTCACGGAGAGTTGGATCTTCGAAGCGCGGCTGAGCAAAGGAAAAAATGTTTGGATACACCACGAGGCCGTCCTGCGTACAGCACGCCCGGATATAGTTGATGATCTCGGAAGAGAAGGGCTTTACCTTGATCGAGCCAGCCACGGTCAAGCCGTAGGCAAGCTCCTGCGGGAGACACACCTGGACGTACGACGGGTCGACATGCCGATCATTGAAGGCGAGGATCACGTTCTCGAAGACGGTGAACTCCTCCCAGAAGTTATCTGTGGTGAGCAGGAGGCGCAGGGCATTGATCTTGTCCCGAACCTCGTCCGACACGTCCACGCCGGCCTCATCACGAATGTCCGCCCAGATCGTCTCCGGCTCCCATGTAGGCCACAGGCCGCCGAGCATCTTGGACAGAACGCCTACATAGACCTTGGGAGGTACGAAGCGTTCCGTGAACAGTTTAGGTGTGGAAATGACAGCCACGACGTCCTTCCGAGATGTCCTTGCCCACAGACTTCAGCACGTGATCCAGCGGCATCGAGCTCTTCTCGTTCTTGTAGCTCTCGGTCAGATGCGCCTTCACTTCGCCAGTCTTCGGAGCAGGAATCTTCTTCACGAGGCTGAGGATGATCTTCTTGGTGAGCGGGCTCGCCTTCTTGTAGGAGCCGATCGGATCGTTCAGGAACTGGTTGACGAACAGTGGCTCGAAGATGCGCTCCAGCTCCTTCGGCTTCATGCAGAGGGTCTGGAGCTTCCAGCTGAGAACGTCGCTCTCCTTGGAAGCCTGCTTCTTCATCTCCATGCCGCCGTAGACCGCCTCGTAGGGATCGCGAAGACGACCGTCCCACTCGGAGTCCAGGCCAGCCTGCCGATCGAAGCTGAGGATGATCTCAGCAAACTTGCGGAGGCCCTGATCGGTGAACTTGGAGAGCGTCTGGATGAAGCTCTCAGCCAGCACGTCTCCGCTGGCCTCCTTGATCATGGTACGCCGTGTCTGGAGCTCGTCCTGGAGATGGGGGCCGAAGCGCTCCTTCTCCACGTAGTCCCAGATGCGGCTGTCGAGATCGACCTGCGCCTTCTTGCATAGTTCGAAGATGGCGTTGGCCTGGTTGAACCGCTCCTCCGGATCCATCTCCCGCAGGCTGCTCAGAAAATCATCCTGGGCGCGCTTGGTCATGGCCTGGATGGTCGGCTCCTGCATGATCTCCGAGGAGCTCTCGGAGGGCAGCTCGACGATCCAGGTTTCCGGTTGCGGGAAGTCCTGGTCGAGGGCCGAGGGCAGAGCGAGGCCGTGACGCTGGTGCGCGGTCTTCAGGAAGAATCCGGCGGTGTTCCGCAGATCTTCTGGCAGCTCGCGCGCTGCCGCGTTGAAATACTCTCCGGACAGACGTACGGCGAGCTTGTTGAACACAGGCCATTTGCGGACAGTGCCCTGGCGCGTGGCGATCTTGACCGTGAACATCTTGTCGGGGAGGGAGTGTACCTCCTCCGGCGCGTACAGCTTGTCGCCGAACAGCGACTGGGCTGTCAGGTTGGTCACGAAGTCCGGATCGTCGTAGAAGTCGAGGACTCTTCCGGCCAGCTTGAACATGGATCTTCTCCTAAACGGCGGCGGCTTCCACTGGGCCTACGCCCTGAGCCCCCTGTACTATTGGGGCAGCCTGTTGCTGCTGTCCCTGCGCGGCGGCCTGCTGAGCGGCTGCGGCCTGCTGAAGGGCTGCTTGCTGTGCAGCCTGCATCATGGCCATCTGCTCCTGCTGTTGCGCAGCGGCTGCGGCCTCGGGGGGCATCCCTCCGGCCTCAGCAGGAAGCCCTCCTGCTGCGGCAGCGGCAGCGGGGTTGGGTGACATCTCCTGGGTGGCGGCCATCTCGCCCTGCAGTCTTCCGAGCTCCTTCTGCTTGTCGATGAGCTGGATCCTCGTGCGCAGATTTTCCACCATCGCACGAAGCCGATCGTTCTCCATGCGGAGAGGATCGGTCTCCTCTTCGGCAAGCTCCTGCTCGCCCTGCAGGTCCTCGCGCAGATCCTTTTCCAGCTTCTGCGCATAGAGACTCACCAGCATGGGCATGTTCTCGGGCGGTTGCTGGAGCATCTGCGCCGCCAGTGCCTGCATGACGGGATTGCTGTCCAGGTCGGCGAGTTTCATGATGCCCCGGTGGAACAGGGTATGCTCACCCACAGCGGTTCCAACCGTATCGCCGAGGATTCGCAGCATTGCGCTATCCATGTCGTGACTCCGAAAAACACACGCCAGTTGTGGCAGAAGTATATCGTTGGAAGTATGCCCTTACGCAGGGCATTCGTCAATTTTATAGTCGCTACACCCGAGCGAAAGGAGGACGCGTCCTATGGTAAATCCTGGTCTCGGGCGGGTGGCGGAGGTGGCGCTCACCATCTTTGCAAAGGAGCTGGCCGACGGCCTCGTTCGACTTGTCGAAAAGAAGGTCAATGCCAAATCCAAGAAAAGACGGAGAGGTCGAAAACGATCACGGTAACTGCCTGATCGGCTACCTCCAAGATCCGACCCACCTGGGCGAGATGCGAAAGTATCTCGTCCTCGTGCGGAATGCGGCAAGGCCCCTGCAGCGACCCTCTTCGGAGGTAGTAGCGGCCGGAAGGGGGCGAGTACGTCCGCCCCCTTTTTTACGTGGTGATCGTCCAGACCACCACATCCTTTTCCTCGGGCGTGACGAGCTTATTGTAGAAGGCAAGCTCGGCCACCTGTCCGGCTGCGCCGTTCCTGAATTTTACGTCGAAGACGGTACCCGGAGAACCTCCTGGGCTGATGTCCGTAACCGAGACGAGGATGATATTCGTTCCGACGATCTCGGTGTTCTTGTCGTTGATGGGTGTGTTGGGATTCAGCGAGACAGAGAGGGTCTGCTCCACAGCTTCGGTGGTGTTGACCACGGACCAAAGTGTGGCCTTGTTGAGGATCTCGGGACCATTCGGGCTCTTGACCACGGTGAACATCCCAGCCTCGCTCTTCAGAAGATCGAGCACGCTGTTGTAGAAGTTCGCCTTGTACGTCAGGCCGAGGTTGCCGGTGGGCACCGAGCACTGCACCCGGACGAGGCTGCTGGTTGACCCCACGATGGTGCACGGCACTGTAGCGCTCGCCCCAATGGGCTGGCGATCCGGCTGCTCGCACACCAGGTCGATGGAGCGCACACTGCCGAAATCGTTCCCGCTGAACTCGACTTCCATCAGCTGGGCCGAGGTGAGGTCAGACGGTGACGCGCTAATGCTGCTCGGGATGAGGTCCAGCGGCCGGATGACCATGACATTCGTTCGCGAGAACGTACGCCCGGACGGCCGAGTGATCGACAGGTCGAGGGCCTGCCCTGGAGTCCCTGTGACATCCACGGTACCCTGCCACTCTCCCTTCGTCTGACGCGCAGAGTCCCAAGTCAGGTTTGCGGTTAGGGTCAGCGAGGGCGTCATGCCCACAGAGTAAGCGTCAGGCGGGTACAGGTTGTTGCCTACGAGACGAATTGTGCGGCTGACACCAGGGGTCGGCGGCGAGATCTCGACACCAACGATGGGGTCGGCCTCGGTCTCCACTGTAGCCCCGATGCTATCCGAGCTAGGCACCGGCGTCGGGTTGTCGATCTGAATGGTGAACGGGGTGCCTCCCGAGAGCTGTGCGAAGCTCACCTCGATCTCCATGGTCTGTCCGACGACAAGGTACGAGTCCAGCGTAGCCCCAGAAGCGATAGACGCCGTGGCTGCTGGATCGAGGTTGCTGCAGTACACGGTTGCCGGAACCGCACTGCGGCCCTCGACAGGGCGCTGCTGCGCCCACACAATGCGCTGGATCTCAACAGGGGCGTCGGCCACGTTCTGCGTCGTCCACGTGTAGGACGGTCCAGACGAGTTCGTGACCGTCAGAGTCACGGCGTCACCTGGTGTGGCCGTGGCAGGCATCGTGTACGTGGTGGTGGCATTGTCGGGATCCACCCACACAGTTGGGCCAAGAGGGATGATCGTCGAACCGGCGGTAGCAAAGATTTCGATGCCCGGGGCGAAGCTGTTCGTTCCTCCGGGGTCGCTGACGGTCAGGGTGCCCGTCGCGCCTGGATAGGTGCCGCCGCTCCAGGCATCCGTGGCAGATGGTGTAGGCTGGGCGACGATGGCTGGCGTGGTGTCCGAGGCTGTGGGGAAGCCCGGCTTGTCCATCTCCAGCAGGATGTCGTTCCCGGCCTGCCCGTAGTCCACGAAGACCTTGATCGTGGCGTCCGTCGGCGTGGGTATCTGGAGGTCCCAGAATCGGTTCATCGCGAAAGCTACCGGGGACCCACTGTTGTAGAACGGGAGGGTCCGGTACGTGGACTCCGGCAGACCAGTGCCACCGATCTCGATCGTGGTCACCTGGCCCTCGTAGGCTGGAGCGACCGGGCTGGTGGTCACGGAGGAAACGCCGATGGGTACGGCGTCCGGGTTGTACTGGACATTCCGGTACGGCGTCTGGTAGGCCCCATGCTCAGCGCGAAGCTCCACGTTGCCCGTAAGGCCGCCGCCGAGATCCGCGATAGTCACGTCAAGGGTAGCCTGCTCTGTGCTCGTGTAGCTGATGACCGAGTTCACCAAGTGCGGGGCCTGCATCTCGAAAGAGGTAGGCGTCGTGAAGGTGGCATCACGGAAGTTGTACCCGTGCACGTCGATCTGATAGGTGCCCGGAGCAGGCCACAGCGGGTCGGTCGAGGTAACCCAGTGGATCACCGGATCCGCCGGCACGATGGTCACGGTCTTCGCGCCGTAGGCCCCGTCGCGGTTGGCCACGCGAACCTCGAAGGTTGTTCCACTTCCTGGGGTCCCGACCTCACCACCCTCGACGTCATCGAGATCCAACAGCACCCGGTAGTGGTTGCTGGCGACGAACCACTTACGAAGGATGGAGAACCCGGACCCAGAGAACGTCAGGTCCGACCCAGGATCCACAGGATATGGAGGACCCAGCACAGGGTAGTCTGCGTTCTCGGTGTAGATGTCCAGGTACAGCAGCCGCCCTTCCAGAGCACCGGCGACTGTATTGCCCTCAGTGTCCGTCCAAGCCAGGGTCTTGACAACCGGCGTGGCATTCGTCCCCGTGACAGCTCCGGTCACGATGATCTGGTTGGCGGGGTCATACGTGGAGACGACGTCCAGATCGAAGGAAACCCCGTTGGTGTACTCGTCCAGATCATAGCTGACGGCGATGCTCGTGCCCGAATCGTTCACCTCGACATCGGTGACGGTAAGTCTGGGGTCCGAGGGAGTGACCGTGATGAGATCCTTCGGCGGCGCGTTGGACACCGGGAGATCCACGAGACCAGAGCCTCCCTCCGGATTGTCTGTGGGCACGAAGTCAGGGTCCAGCAGCACGGGCTGGCAGGGAATGATCTCGCCGGAGGAGATGCGGTACCCCGTGTCGCTCACGGCTGCGATGACAGTCTCGATGCGTGTGCCATCGCCATACACGTCCACCTCGGCACCAACGAGTGGTCCGGCTCCGCCACAGCAGGTGTCCACGGGATCCTCGTCATAGGGCCTCGGCGTATTGCCTGGATCAGACAGCGGAGGATTGGTCTCCTCCACGTTATCGTTCGAGTCCATGGTGAACCAGGACATCTCGGTGTCGATGACTGTGAGCGGCTTGATGTTCCAGGAGAAGCCGAAGCCGATGGAGCCGAAAGGAGGCTCGCCGAGCACGTTCACCAGGTAATTCTGAAGAGGGCCGAAATGCTGGGAGATGGTGTTGGGCGGCATTGTCCAGACAGGGGCGCGGTCTTTGTAGTACCAGAAACCGCCGTCCTTGGCCATGCTGAACTCGTGAATGCCACGAACGTAAGTCTCAGCCTGGGAGTAGGTTAGCCCCGTGATCACATCCTGCTGGTAGGGGAAGAATACCCCGTCCGTCTCCTCCACCACCGCCTGACGAGTTATCGTGAACACGCCGCCGTTGTTGGTGAGGATCAGGATGAACTTGACGCCACAAGCATGCACGAAAGGAGACGCGACACCCAGCTGGTGGGTGGACATGAGGGTCATGACCATCATGAAGCTGTCGTCGTCGTTGATCTGGTCAGCCGTGAATCGGGTGATCGCGAAGGTGCACCGCTGAGCAGTCGAGTGCGGAATCTGGGCCTTTACCACGGCCGAGTATCTTTCCACCAGGGGAGTGCCGAGGAGTAGCGGATCGATGAACATGAATGCCGATCGACCTGTAGTCTCCATGCGATCAACGGTGCTGTCGCTGGAGACGAGCCAGTCGTTCTGCCCGATCTTGGTCTTGGCTGCCGTGGTGAAGTTGTCGGTATAGTGGAGAGGCGGCTGTGGAGAAGCACTTCCTGCACCCGCGCCCCCGCCACCGCCGCCGCTGCCGGCCCCGCACAGACTGTCCGCGCAGTAGTTGTCTTCGACGAAGGTGAGGCGCGTATCCAGGCCGTCGATCTCGGACTCCAGGATAGGGTGTGTCCTGCTTCCGATGCTCGTGAGCTGCGTGTGGTCGAGTTGCGGACCCTGGCCCGGGGTTCCGTTGTGGATGTGCCCAGTGCCACCAGAGGTCGCGGCAGATACTCCGGAAAAGAGCGCATCGAGGGTGGCCCAGTTCTGGTTGACCGGACCGTCCCACACACCCAGGAGATCGCCGTTGTTCGGGCTATTGAGACTGATGTTTGGGGTCAGCATTACTCACCGTCAAATATTGTTGCGCAGGCGGATACGCTCCGTTGGGATACTACCAAGATCGGCTGTGTCTGCCTGAGGTACCGCGAACCGCAGCGCCGAGTGGACCTCGGGCATGTGGCACACCATCACCGAATCCTGGATCAGGTAAGCGCCAAACTTTCCGGCCGAGTCGGGAAACACGATGATCTCGTCGTCCCCGAGGTACCGGCCATGCACGAATTGCCCGGAGTCCCGGTCTGCCACGTAAAACTTTACATAGGCTTCGTTTGGGTAGGCGTCGTTCGGTTCACGCATGCGCCCTTGTACGAAACAAAGAGGCGCGCCGGTATCCTTCACCTGCTTGTAATTGTACACGTGGATGAGCTCGAACTTGTAGTCCGCGCCATCCTCGCCACCAGAAGCCACATGTACAGCGCGGTAGATGCGCCACTTGTAGTACCGCCGCTGGTATGGGTTGGAGATGTCGGTGTCCAGGAACTGGTTCGACAGGGAGCGCCCGAGAATGACCTCGGACGAACTTCCGAGCATCCCCTCGTAGATCTCCGCGATGTCCAGAGGAGTCAGAACCCCACTGAACATGATGCAGTGGCCGACGTCGCCGTAGATGTAGTGCGGATCGGCGTCGTGCTCGGCCCCGATCCTGAAATCGTAGGAAGCACCAACCGCTGTGACGATCGTGCTCACGTCGCCCCCGGTGTGCCGCACGCCATCGACGTACAGGTAGGCCATGCCGTCTCGATCGACGGTCACGCAGATGTTGTAGTAGCGTCCGACAGACAGCGGTGTCGTGCTCGTGAACAGAACCTGATTGGTACCATCACCCATATAGAAGGACGGGTAATACCGATCACCGATGCTCTCGATCCAGATGCCGTAGCCATTGGTCCCTTTGTCGCCCATCTTGCCCATGACGAAGGCAGTGGGGCCGTCGGCGTTTACTCGGAGCAGCACAGACATCGAGAAATCCTGTCCCGCGTCCATGGTGAGCTTCGAAGAGGCCGTCCACGCATAGCCGTTACCGTCGAGACGAATCGGATCGACCTGCGTGCCTTCCTGGATGAAGCGGCCGTTCACCAGTGTCAGGTTTGCTGCCGGCGTCTGCGAGTCCAGCAGATTACCGTTCAGCGACCAGTAGGCCAGGGTGTATCTGCCGGGGGTGTAGGACGGGATGAAGTCGTCGGTCGCGAACCTCTCGTCGATACGACGAATCTCGTAGAACAGAGGGTCCACAGAAGCTCGGGCCGACGCCATGACGTCGAGCGGTACAGGCCATGTGACGAGAACGCCGGTAGTCGAGTCCTTGGCAGCTGGCCGGAAGGAGACCACCTTCGTGGTGGTACCGATGCTCTCGGTCCCCCGGGTTGCGCTGTACCTGAGTGTGAGTGCCGTGCCTGGTGTCTTTGCCGGATCCTCGATGCTGTAGTCGTAGACCACGTAGACGACACCGCTCAGGAGGGTCGACTCTTGGACGACGTGGGCATCGCCCAGCACGAAGGTGTCCACCGTGGTGCCGAAGACATTCAGCACCTCGATGGTAAGGGTATTGACGGCAACTCCCCGGCCCGTTGCCGGGTCGGGGAAGCTGACGGACAGGTCGATGTGTCCGAGACTGGCCATTAGCTACTCGCTTGTTCTTCCAGACCGTAGTCCAGGATGTTGATCCTCGTTGGGTGCTTGATGGCGATATCCCCGGAAAGTAGGAACTCCACGGGATACTGGTTCGCCCCGCTCAGCACATCGGTGATCTCGGCCACCTCGCTCGGGAGGTAGGCTCGCGGCGAGTAAGTGGGGAACCGAACCTGCACCGTACCGCTCTGCCCGATGACACCGCCGGTCACGTAGTCCATGAGGAGCGTGTTGAGCTGCACCGCGTTCTGAACCAGGGCCGTGTCAATGACGGCTCCGGAGACCACGCAGTCATTCCGAAAGCCGGTCGAGGGATCGAAGAATCCCAGGCGGCTGTCGGTGCTGTATTTGTCCACGCAGAAGGAGTAGCCGTCGGCAGGCTGTGTTCCTGTGCTGCGTGTCTCGGTGTGGACGAGGCGTGCCTCTTCCCAGACACCCGGCTGGTGCACCCAGATCTGGTAGCCGTTGAGGGTGAACACGAACGCGATGTGGATCGGGTACTGACGCGTGGTGTCCGTGGGATGGCTGGCGAGCCACGAGCTGTTCGGGATGTCGATGAACTGGCCGTTCGTGCCGCCACGCACCACCTGGATCCGTCCTGGACGGAAGCGCAGGTAGGTGGAGTTGTCCGGCACCTGGGTGACCAGGTACTTCAGCGTCCACGTCGTGGGCGTCACCACGTTGTTGACCGTGAAGGCATACTCCTGCAAACCAGCCACCCACTCGATGTTGTCGGTCATGATGAACTTCGAGTGCCATAGCGCGCCGACGGTACCCATGATCGCAGGCTTGTAGATCACGCCGTCGGTGTCGTAGCCGAGTGTTGCCGGAGGTCCATCGAGCAGGATGCAGTCGCGGCTCAGATACGAGCCCTCACTGACCGCAGACCCAATAGCGGCCCACTTGGTGGTGTCCAGGGAAGTGTCGTCGAGCGGGTCGACCACAGCCGGTTTCACGCCAAACTCGCCGGGCAGCGTAGCCGTCCCCAGCGCGTCGACGAGGTATTTCTGGACTTCGCCGTTGGCCACTGTGGCCCCGGTAAAGTTGACCAGTGCATCTCTGACTCGTGCCATTGTCAGCCTCCACCGTGACAACTCCATGAGTGGTCACGCTTACTCGTGGTAGATTACGATTTCCATCCCATCCATTGTGATCATCCTGCCCGAGTTGTTCATGAGCCGCAGCGTCGATGCACTCGGGAAGGTGAAGTCTTTGGTCGCGCCGTAGGTGAGCTTCGCCCCGTTCATGTAGACGAACGCGCGCTCGTTCTGCCCGGAGGCAGCCACGGGGTTGGCCAGGGAGAGGTCTTTCGGGGTCCCCGGCGTGCCGTTGCCGACGATGGCCAGCACCTCGTAGTTGGCCCACGGCCATGTGGTGCTTGTCGCGAGCGACACCTGCACACGGCCACTGCCAAGATTCGTCACGGCAAAGTTGGAGCCGAACCGGATGATGTTGGTGCCTGGGAACGGCGTCGGTACGCTATCCTCGACCGTGATGGTGGCCCCAGCGGAGATGCCGTTGATCACATCCTGCAGGGTCTGGCCAACGTAGCGGTAGCCCTTGACCCAGAACGGTGCGACCTTGTTGTGCGGGGCGACGGTCGGGTCCGTCTCAAACGTGAGGATGCCGGCCTGAGGATCGAAGACCCAGCCGACTGCGTCGGACGGCAGAATCTGTCCAGTAGTCAGGTTGGGGCCGTTGTTGCCGGTGCCGTCAGAGTCCTCGTACAGCTCCAGCTCCCAGGCCGCGCCGTATTTGCCGGGAATCCAGTTCTCCAGGCGTGGATCCTGGTCGTCGCCCCAGTAGGGCGAGACGGGATCGAGGGTGGCAAGCCAGCTCATGTTGGGATTGGCCGCTGTCGTGTTGGGCGTCAGCCTCCATGTCCCCTGCGCCCCTGCGCCTGCAGGGTACTGCTGGTACACCTCCACGACAGACGTGTCGGCAGTGGGCGGGGTGCCTGGAAGAGCATCACCCCAGATCTCCGTGGGATTGAAGATGGGGCGGCTGGCCAGTGGAGCGAAAGGCGAGAACGCTTCGCGCTCCTCCATGACGCGCTTGGTCACGTCCGTCGATCCGTACCCGAGTACGATCTTCGTGGCCAGCGACAGGTACTGCTTTTCTTTGTCAGTCAGCGGCATCGCTAAACTCCCTATCCAATTTCACTGATGCGGTAGATGACCGGTGAGGAAGCCCGGTAGGTCACCCGCAGAATGATCATCTCGCCCGCGTGCCTCGTGCTGAGGCCGTTGCCTGTCCAGTCGATCTCCACCGCGTTCTGTCCGCTCACGGTGGTGTCCCGGATGATACCGAAAAGCGCACCGTCACCGTCATTGTAGGTGCCGGTGGCGAGCTTCGTCAGGTCCATCCAGCCAGAGAAGAAACCGGTCCTGCGCCCGGGAAACTTGATCTCAAGATTCACATCGCCCGTCGCAGTACCTCCACCGCCCAGGTACGACAGGCCAAGCTGCGACGACTGGATGCCGACGATCTGCAAGGTGCCATTCGTCCTGGAGAGGTCCTCGAACTTGATCGCCCGGTAGAAGGTGGCCGCGCCAGTTGATCCAAAGTCGGTACTGTAGTCGCGGCCCGTCTCCTGTGCTGGGGCGAAGCTGCCCGAGGTATAGTCGTACTGCGGCCAGATAAGAGCACCCTCCCACGGCTGGCCCGTGGGGTTGGCGTCGGGAACCACCTGGAGGTCGCCAGCCTTTCCGCCGCCATCGCCCCAGGGAGTGGTGCCGTAGCCGAGGGGACGGGAAGAATCCCAGCCAAAGCCGTCCTTCCCCATCCTTGGGAACGCCGGGAAGTCTGGGCCACCCCATCGCGGATCGTACGCATTGATGCGGTAAACCTCGTCTTCGAAGTTCTCGAAGAGGTCGGTCGTCCCCGCCTTCCCGAGGGTGTAGATCACATCGTCGCCGGCGGCCGTGACGAGCTTGTTGGCCTTGGTCACGGTAGCCGAGTCGCAGGGGCGCGTGTGGTTGAGCTCCAGGTACGGCTGCGGCCCCGAGTGAGCAACGGAGTAGTCTTTCACGGGCCGTCCTGTGGGGTAGTCCGTGAAGACCGGATCGTCCGTGGTATCTGGGGGCGTCGAGACACCGGTCACGTGCGCGTCGCTCCAGCGAAGGTCCGTCCACGGCTGCCATCCAGCGGGGCTATTCACGCGCACCTGGAAAGGCGAGCTGTAGTACGTGACCTCGAAGAGATCGTTGGCCGTGAAGGTGATCAGGAGCTCGTTGTCGCCGGAGTAGTATTTGACGCCGGAAAGCCAGTCGATCTTCCCGGGGGCATCGCCCCAGATGTCCGACGGAAGCGCGGGGCCTCCGGCCGTGGGAACGGCGCTGTCGAGGAAGACCTTGAACTTGGCCGAGGTGTACGTGGCGACGGCCGAGTTGTCGACATGCTTCAGCTCAAAGTAGTTGTAGCCGATGTTCAGGAGCGGGGCCACGGTCGCATCGGAAGGGTCCACAAGGCCCTTGAGCCGGATCGCGTCGTTTGTCCCGGTGACGCTACGGACACTGGTGATGTCCATGTAGCCACCTGGCGATGGGCCAGTCGCGGGGTTGGCTGTAGTGAGGGTCCACGTCTCCAGCAAGCTGCCGTTGAGGTAGATCTCCAGGTCGTCCGCTGTTCCGGCGGTGCCTTCGACGGGACCAAACTCCAGCGCCGTCTCGAACTCCATGGCAACGCTGCCGGCGATGTTGGTCGCGTCGTTGTAGACGTACGGAGCCTCAGAGCCTGCGTCGTAGACGCCCGTCTCATAGACGACACCGATCGGTGATCCAGAGGAGTCGTCGGCCAGATAGCCGCGCTCCCGTGTGATCCCGGCGACCTCGACCAGATCCACGTTGTCGAGATCCTGGACGATCGGGGTACCTCCGGCGAGCACGAGCATTGCTTCGTTGATGCGGTCGACAGTCTCGACCACGGAGGCCCGGGGATCCAGCGGGATGTAGCCGTCGGCAAACCCATCGCCAGGTGTCCCGAGGACCAGATCCTCGCCCGTGTGGCCGTGGAGGCGCGTTAGCTGCGTCGAGATGAGTTCCAGGAACTTGGAGTAGTCGTCGCGTGAGATGAGGCCCTTGGAGTGGACAGGCTCTTGTGTCGGATCTCCGGGAGGGACCTGCACGGGGATGACCGTCTTGATCGTGAGCTTCTGCTCGTCCACCTCTGTCTCGATCTCGATGAACTCCCCGTCCACGAGATCCAGGTCGCCCGCGCCATCCGGCGTGATTCCGTTGAGGGATCGGATGGCCGTAGAGGCGATCCGGATGACGTGTGCCGTCGGATCCGCATCGAGATCGATCCCATCCTGACCCTGCAGCTCGATCTGCTGGTCGGCATTCACAGGAACAACGTCATTGCCGACCTTCAGGGCGTGCAGGTAGGGCGCTGTCTTGATGAGGGCGATGACATCCGCGTCGACCTCGCCAAGAACATTCCCGAACTTGATGAGGGCCTCGGGGCTGAGATCGTGCAGCTCCTGGCGCACACCGGATCGCATGCTCCAGGGTGGTACAGGCGTGCGGCTGTGCGGATTAGGCACGAACTCCACCGTGAAGGTGAGCCCATACCCGATAGTGCCGCCTACCGCGTTCTTGCCCGTGTGGAAGCCGTCGGAGTCCGACTGGTACGCGAGCGTATTGGGATCGATCTCGATGCCATCGGCATCCTCAATCTTGACGATCACGAGAGGGTTGCCGTCCCCGTCGTGCGGCTCGTCATCGGAATCTCCGTCAACGAGCTTGAACCACTGCCGAGCGGTGGTGGCGTCGGTCTCGCCAGTGCGACCGATGAAGAAGCCCGTTGACGGGGTCAGCGTGTACTCGACCTGGTACGTCCCGGCTCCTGGGGTGACGGCAGAGATGTTCCACTTCGTCGGATCGGCGAAGTAGAGTAGGTCCGACGTGATGGCGTTGATGACGCTTCGCAGATCAGTGTCGGTCGCAGTCGAGTAGGGGTAGATACCCGTCCAGGCGTCGACAAGAATGTCGCGATCCAGATGCACGAAGTTGGTGGCTACGGCCGAGACAACGTCCCGGAAGAAATGCAGCTCGACCTTCTCCCTGTCTGCCCCGGACACGAGATACTGCTCGATGAGGGTCTTGAGCCTCGGATCGAGCAGGAATTGGTGTGTGCGGCTGAAGCCGTACGGCTCTACCGCGATGCTGACATCGACGGTTACCTTGGTCAGCGACCCGTCTGTGACCTCCACCCGGAAAGAGTGCGTCCCCACTTCCGTTTCGGCAATGGAGCCAGCACTGGCCTGAAGCGTGTCCCCTGAGAGGACGATGCCTGTTGGAGGAGTGCCGTAGCCAGGAACGATTGCCCAGACGTAAGGCAGAGAACCACCAAGGGCCTGCAGCTTAAAGCTGTATGGCTGGGTCGCCATCGCCAGCGGAAGGCTCTGTGAGACGATTGTGAGAGGATCCATCCAGAAGCTCCGGTTGTTGACGAAGCGCTTCGGCTATCTTGGTGCCTACAAGCAGGATAGGCTGGCCCCTGACACCTTCAACCGCTGGGAGCTTCAAAGTAGGGTACCCAGGGATTGCGGACATCTCGACCAGCGTCGGTTTCCTGATCACCATCTGTATACCGCGCCTATTGAGTAAATCAACGATCTCGGGCAAGACGCGCTCGCAGTGCGGACACCGGTCGCTGTAGTAAAAGACAGGCCGATCCATCAGATCTTCTCACAGAATCTGACTGTGAAGTATGGGGGCAGCGTGGCGATATGGTTCGACTGGAAGGCGTGTCTGTGAGGATTACGCCAGATGTCGCCGTCGCTCGGCGGGCTGCTTGGGTCGCTGTCCTCGTTTGAGCCGCCAGGGAGTACCAAGTTCTGGACGGTCTGGCGCTTGAACTTCGCGATATCGCTTACGTTCGTGATGACCGGAATTCTCGGGACCGCATCCTTATCGGTGAAGCCGACATTGTAGTCATTGCTGGCCGCGATGATGGACTGCTTTCTGTTGGCCGGGGTCTCGCCGTAAGGCGTCTCGGGATCCCCGCAGTCATTGAAGTCCACGGTACGCAAGCGCCGAATGGAATCCGGCCCCTGGCTGAGCCAGCTGTCCGCCGTCTCGCCGAAGAGGCTCGTCTTCTGATGGGCAAAGTGTTCGTTGTCACCAAGGAACTCACTGGTCGCTGGCTCCTTGATGGCGAAGGCATTCTCGTAGGGATCCAGCGGGTTGTTCTCGTCTGCAGTCTCCGCCTTCTGCTTGATGTCGGGATACTCCTGCGTGCCCCCGTTCATCACGTTCGGGTCCCCGTAGACCTGATAGAGGAAGCTGTCGTCGGCTCCCTCTACCTCACGGAAACCTGGTGGGCAGTTCTCGCCCGTCCACAGGATGACCGCTCCGCGCGGAAGCAGTACGTCACCGATCGCTTCGGAGTACGGGAGGTCGAGGGTGTATGCGCCCAGCGCAAAGACGAATCCGCTGAGACCAACAGACTCTCCACGATCACCGGACACCTTGATGCGGAAAATGACTGTGCTCAGGCCGAGGGGACACTCCTCCACTTCTTGTGTGATGCGCCGGTACGCGCCCACGTTGCTGGAGAAGTATGGCACCCCGGCCCGGGTCTCGGACCCAAAGTCGATCTCCGTCTCGATCTTCACCTCGCCGTCGATCCGATAAGCAGAGTAGGCTGCGGTGGCGGGCATCCCCCGGAACTGGTTGACGACCTCGATCTCCTGCTCCAGGGTGATCGTCCCCGTCTTGAAGAAACTCACCCGGAGAAACCGCCCACTATCAAACGAGCGAAACCGCAGACCCGTGCGACTGTTCATCGGGTCGAGATCCACACTCCCGACGGCATCTTCGCTGCCGGACACTGCCCAGTTGGCCAGGAAGCGCTCTTCCCTCGCCGAACCGATGGTCCGCGAGAGGTCCTCTGGTGTGAGGACATCGGCTACGGTCATCGCCGGCCGTGTCTCGGTCAACCGCAAGCTGTCGTAAGAGCGAGCGCTCGTGTAGCGGGGGACGCGCACCAGATTACCGTTCTTCAGCCAGTTGTTGGTGTGCGCTCGACCAGATTGTGAGATGAAGTCTGTCATAGCTTGATGCACATGAGTACGCCACGACCCTTTGGTCGCGAGTAGCCACCCGCGCCGAGATAGTCATGGCCGTGGTTCACAGCCACTGGAGGCCTATCTGCTTCGTCCTGCGTCTGAACAACCTGAGCAGCTACTCCGGAAATGATCTCCACGTCGCTGGACGGCTCGACCTTGTGGTTATGCTCCGGCGCGCCGGTGCCCGTCTTCCCGGATTCGGAAGACGTGTTCTTGACGTAGCCAGTATTCAGTATACGCATGACCGACGAATTGCCACCATCCTTCACGCGCTGAAGAGCCACACTCCAGTCTCCTTGGAGATCGATCTCGACCTGCTCCGACTGCTTGTTATCAGGAACTGCCTGCACAGGCGGCAACGGTTCGCCGTGCTCTGTGGGGTCGTACATCCGCAACGTGCTCACGTTACGCATAATGTCTCGGACAGAGCTGATAAGTGTAGCAATGCCTAGAGGAGACGGCACGATTGACCAGATGTTAAAGCGCCCATAGAGCGTCTCGTAGGACGAAGGATAAGACTTCGTCTGCCAGTCAACCTCTTCCGCAACGAAACCGCCAGACACACGAACCGCGCCGATCACAGGGAAGAACTGACCATCCATGGGCTCGCGGGCATCCTTGTCCGGTATGAGCTGCAGGATCTGCCCAGGCACGATGAGGTTTTTCAGAAGACCCACCTCGACAAAGGCGTACCGCTGCGGCCGGGGCGGAGGCGCTGGGAGGCGCGCACGGAACCAGGTCTGCTTACGGCCAGTAAACGGGTTTCTGACCTGTAGCTTCATCACCGGAGGGTTGGGCGGCGGCCGCATTATCACGGCCATGAGGTTCTTGTAGTTTGACCAGGGGTTGTACCCGCAGCCGGTGTTCACGGCCAGGGTGAAGTCCGAGGTTGTGGGGACCTCGAACTTGACCGTAGTGACATCCGACCCGTAGTTGTACGTCACCTCCATCTTCTCGAAGATATCCTTTGGAATATCCTCGACGACGTTTGAAGGAGTGTCTCCGTCCGAAGCCTCCCCTAGAACACGCTTCCACCCTGGAGGGCAGACGGTGCCACCGATGAATGGAACCACGGTTCCCTTAGGGATCACGCCGCCGTCAGGCGCTGTGTTGTACTCCAGGGTATCGAAGTCCAGGCTTGTCTGCTGGTCATCGGAAGGAACGGTTTCGGTCAGGTCTCCCTTGAACATGGCGACGTGGCCGACTCGAAGAGAGGCAGATCCGGATTTCTCAAAAGCGATGACCGGGAGCCCCGGAATAGGGACAGCCCGATCAGCCTGAATTTTGTAGACGCGGCGTTTCCAAAGAGATGCAGGCGTCGTGGCGTCGAACTCTCTGACGAAGGTGGCATCGATCTTGTCGATCACCAAGTCCGAGCGTCGCAGAGACTCGCCCGTGTGGCTCCCCTCCTCCTTGACGAACTGAAGGGAGGGCGTCCACGAGGTCCAGTTGTTCGAAGAGAAAACTAGTGTCATGTTGTACCGAACAGCCGGTATCGTGAGCTCGGCGCTACAGATCACCTGAGCGGAAACGGCCCAAGAGGTAACGGCAACAAACTGGCCAGTGGAAGTTTCCGGCAACGAGTTGGTCGACAGCTGGACTGACACGATCTGAACGCTGGGATCGGAGCTATCCGGCGAGATGCCGATGATCTGGCCGTAGGACCTCGCCGGACTCGTAGTGACGAAATAGTCCCCGACAGAGACCCCCTTCACCGTGAGGTCCCCGAACACCCGCAGTGTAACCGAGGTAGCTCCGGAATCCCGGTTGTAGAGGATCCCTGACACATCACCGGGGGCTGCCTTGATCTGCAGCGAGCCGCTTTGAGGAACGATCCGGATCGATGTGTCTTCGACACGGTCAACCGTGTAATAGCCGGAGTGAGCAGAATCCGTGGCGTCGAGGACGACAGTCGAGCCCTGCTCTGGGGCCTTCTTCACATAGAAATAGATCGTCCCGTCGCCGTCAGCGACAGTGGTGTCCACCCCGAAGCTCCGCGAGAAATCACCTGGCTGCGTGACCTCCTGCGTGACCTGCAACGTGATCTCCGAAGACCCGTCCGGAATATAGGCGAGTTTCGTGCCCACCGGCATCGGGACGGCAGAGTCCAGGCCGAAGACCAACACCCCGCCGCTGACGGTAGCCTCGTACGGTGTGCCGTAGTCCAGGGACTCGACGTGAAACGTGCCGGATGCAGCGGTGATCCTGAGAGCCGTAGAGCTCACAGGGAAGGCCACTACGTTGGGCAGGTATCTCCGCAGGGGGTACTCGAAAAGATCGTTGCGGCTGATCCAGCATCCGGCCGTATGGTTCGTGAGCATCCCGTACTTGGGTGTCCCGTCCGCAACGTTGCTGTCGCTATCCTGGTAATACTGCTCATGGAGAGCCACCGGCTCGACAGGCGTTCCAGATCCGTAGAACCGCCAGTAGGCGAGCCCTTGGCAGAACGTGCCGTTGGGGATCAGAGAGTCGGCGCTGTCGATTGCCTGCACTGTGCTCATACGCGCTTACAAAGCAGATACCCTCGGTAGTTGGGCTCTGTGTTGTCCTCTCCAGAGTCATCAATGATCGGGTGCTCGTGGCCAACGGCGGTGTCGCCCCGAGACTCATCCCACTCGTTCAGGCCCGGGATGCCCGTGGCATCTCCGCTATCCAGCAGCGATCTCCTGGGCCACGAGCTTTTGGGGTACATGCTCTGCACCAGGTCATGCTCGTGCTTCAATGCACCGCCTGTCTGCCCCGGCTCGCCCTCTCTAGGATACGTTTCGTCGGGCGATACCTCAACGAAACCGGGGGGACAGCGGAGACCAAGGGTCATGACGATCGCTCCTCGTGGGAAGGCATGGGCAGCGGGATCTCCCGTATACGGGAGGTCGTCGTAGGCCCCGGCTGCCAGCATGATGTTGCCCACGTGTGCCTCAACGGCCTGGGCGCTTCCTCGTCGTTGAACCTGAACGCCGATAGCCACCAACTTGGCGGTGCCGACGGGTACAACGCCGGAGTATCTGCGCCACGAATTGCTGGAGAAAAGTGCGTCAAGCTCCATGTACTGCGGGTCTGCCAAACCCTCTGCGTCTGCTGTCTGATAGGCAATGCCAAGGGATATTTCCCCCTGTGGCACCCGGATAGCAAAAGAGAGGGAGAAGTCTCCCTGGTACAGGAGGTTCGGCTCCAACGACCGGTAGTTGTACGGCTCCAGCTCGGACGTGCCAGAGGTCACGGGTAGCTCGGAATCAAAAGTAGCGTTCGCGCTGTTGAAGTCTTGCGTCAAAGAGATCGGATCGGGCTGGGGCAGGGAGAGCCTGAAGTAGTTGAACGGAGCGCCGGGAGACGCCGGAGTTTCGCCGAAGACGTGGGACCAGGAATTCTCCAGGATCGGCGCATTCTTCGTAGCCCCGGCCACTGTGTAGAAGGCAGGGAACGGGTTCACGTCGTCCTGGAAATCCAGGCCGCCGTTCCTGAAAAGGTTCGGGATGCTGAACGCATCCCCGAGGTATCTGCTGATGCCCATCTAGGTCTTCCGTTCCAGCTCGTCCACAAAGGCCATGAAAAAGGCCCCGACTTTCTTCATCTTTGGTTGTCCGGTCCTGATGTTCAGATTGGGGCGAGTAACGCTTTCGCCGGCTTTGCTGCCGACGATGGTCTTCATACCACCGCCTGAGAGAATCCTCTTGCCTCCCCCAGCCACGCGCTGAGCCTTCGGGACGTACTTACCCATCGCCATCGAACCCCGGAGACTCTTCGTCACCGAGCCCCACCCCATTGCCTTCTTCTCCAGCCGCTGTTCCATCTTCTTGAGTGCAGGATAGTACCCCGCGTGTTCCGCCTGGTGATCGAGAGTAATCTTGCGCGCGATGAGGGGGTTCGGTGTGTGCTCCTTCTCCACTTTTGTCCCCTCGGCCACCATCTTGGGTGTCACGCCGGAGGGTACCTTCCCCTTCGATTCCCCTTTGTTGATGATGTCCGAGAGAATTTTGTAGGCCACCTGCTCAGCCTTATGCTTGTTCAGTCCCTGACTCTCGGCCCACTCGTGAAATTGCTCGTCCGTGGGCTTGGGGTGCTTGTCGAGGAACTTGATGACCTGCTCCTCGGACGGGGTCCTGCCGCCCGCTGCCTCGGCCCCATTGGCCATCTTGTCGATCTCGTCCACGAAAGCGTGGGAGAGCTTCTTGAGGATCCCTGCCGTCCGGACGCGCTCGACGCGTTCGATGCCTACCCCTGTTGGGTCCTTGACGACGGTCCTCTTCGTGACCTTCCAGCCTTCATGTCGGCGAGAGTTCTTCTTGACCATGTGACCACTCCTGGAGTTGTCAGCCTACTTCGGCTGGATGTTGAGATTGAGGTTGTCCGTGAGACGGAGCAACGCGCGACGACCATTCGGAGAGCGAAGAAGGATGCCGTCGCCGTCACCAAGCAGCTCGACGGCGATGTTGTCGCCCTGGTTGTCGATGATCTGCCGGTTCGAGATCGCTGCCGGGGTGGCCGTGTGAGGCACCATGAAGAGGACGACGTCCGTCGTGGCAAAGTTGTAGAGCCGAACAACGTCCGGGGAGACTTCGTCGAAAAAGTGGAAGCTTGGGTTGGACAGGTCGAAGCCAATGGGGAAGTTGGATCCGGTCTTGTTGCGGGCAATGGAGACGTCCTGCGCGTTGGGGACTATCTGACCGTACCCTGAGGTCGTCCCTACCTGGTAGACCTGGAGCTGCTTGACGCCGACCAGGTACCGGAAGTCCAGCGTGACGTCAAGGTAGCCTGACCCGACCACGATGCGGCCGGAAGAGTCTGCCAGACTCACGAACTGAGCCTTCCCGGCCTCAGCCGAGGCGAACCGGTGGAGGTCGCCCTCCGTGGGGATCTTCTGGTAGAAGCCGGAAATGGCTTCGTTATCGACCTTCACTTGCTGGATGATAGGCATCTATGGCTCCTTATGTCGCTGCCCCTGCGAGCTCACGCTCACGCGGAGCCTCGGCCCGGGGCCGCTCTCTACGACGAGGGGTCGGCGCGGGGGCTTCAGGGGTACGCTCAGACTGCTGGGGAGCGCGGGACTCCCTGGGAGCGCTGGGCGGTACTGGTGTAGCCTTCTCAGTCTTCTTACGGTATCTCCCGAGGCCAAGTTTCTTCTTGATCCCCTTGATGGCCCGCTTCGTCTTGGAGGGCTTGATGGCGTTGCCGAAATTCTTTCTGTACATGCTGGCCTTGCGCTGAAGATCATCACGCGCACCCGTCAGGGCGGCGTACGGCTGCATCTGCTTGATCAGCCTCTTCTTCTGGGAAAGGGCTTTCTCCTTTAGCTCTTTAGGAAGCTTCTTCAGTGCCTCTTCAGGATACTTGGCATTGAGCTTCTTCAATGCCTCCTGCGCGGCATGATACTGCGGCCTTGCATCGACCAAGGCGTTCTCGATCTTCCTCACTTTCTCCTCGTACCGCCCGATTCGGCGACGGTTTTTTCGATTGCGTTTGATCGTCTTAATCGGGTGCCGAACTTTGTCGTACAGCGATCGCGCTTTACGGCCCACGGTCATGCGCGTGTAGCCTTTGGCGACAACAGGCTTCGTGCCTCCGTACCAGGTCTTCCTGGTCCCGATTACTTGTCCGGCGGCATGCCTCGGAGTGGCCTTTCTGGGACCGTACGGGATCGCGCCGATAGCCCTGAAAGGAGCCTTGGCTCCCCACTTGGCCGCCGCCGCTCCGGCGTCGATGAGGAGCGGAGCGATTGCTCCCTTCTCCATCTCGTCGTCGAAAGCCGCCCAGAAGACGTCGTTGTACGTGCCATCACACGAGGCGATCTTCTCCAGCTCGTCGGTGAAGGCCGCGAGAAATGCGTCGTTGTTCATACTGTTACCCCACAACTGGGTAGAGGACAAATGTCTCCCACTCCAGATCTATTTTAGTGAGTCCGGACGAAATGGCACGTCCGTTCACCACGAAACCGTTCTGGTCGGAGGTGAAGGTGATCTGATCCACGTTCTGTGACCGGTTTGCGGTGTCGCCAGAAACGAGCTGCGTGACCAGCGCAGCGTCCTTGGACAGACCCATGTGCTTGGTAGCCCCGAACTGCACGCTGGCCGAGACGTCGTCGCCTTCGATGAGGCGAGCTGTCGCTGTGACGCGCCCACGCTCGTAGTAGCCCTTGAGCATGTCCAGCGACTGGATCGAAGAGGTGTACGGGAGAACCTTGAACACGCCACGCGCCGCCCGAGCATCCCAGACGTAAATCTCGGAGTCTCCATTTGTCTGAGGGAACATCAGGATGAGTCCGACAGCGTAGGTGCTCTCGGAGATTGCGGTATCGCTGACCACCAAGAGAGTGCCCGACGAGCTGGCGGCCCCGGTCTGCGTGATCGAACCTTGCAACTCGAAGGTGCCAGCCTCGTCCCGGCTGTAGAAGGCGATGCCAATACCGATGCCGGTCCGGTCAGATGCCTGGAAGTCGATGGCGAAGGTGACGCGCTCGCCGATCATCTCGGCAGCCACAGGCACCCGGTACTCCAGGTGGTTCGTCCTGACCGTGGTATCACCCTGGGAGGCCTCACCCTCCCACAGCAACGCGGTGTCGACCGCGTTGTCGATGCCTGCCCCAAGCGCGTCCTCGCTGAGGATCACTCGGCTGATCTGTCGCGTCGAAGAGCCGTACTCAATACGAGTGAACTGCCAGCCATCAGCTGCAAAGACGTCCTTCCCGGCGTCGATGTCCTGGGCATCGGACGTGGTGAGGTAGTCCACACGTTCCGGTCCGTAGCAGTCAGGCCGGTAGTCGTTCTTGTCGTTCCGACTCCACCAGTGGAAGTTTCCGTTGGCGATCAGGTTGGGCGTGGCATTGATGAGGTTCTGGATCCCCAGCTCGCCGACCACCTTCAGGTTCAGCGTCTCGGCGTCCAGGTTCATGTAGAGGCCGTAGCTGAAGATCTTCTGGACCGCGCTGATCAGGAACGAGTCCTTCGGAACGCGGAACTTCAGATAGAGGCGACCACCACCCCCGGCCGGGATAGAGATCAGGGAGTTCACAGAGAACCGCTGATCCGTAAAGCCGGTGTATTCGCTGACAAGGGAATACTCGAAAGAGAAGTTCGGGATCGTCGTGTCCGCGAACACCATGAAGTGCTCGACGTTGGTGAGCGGTGTGCCGCCGAGAAGATTCTTGGTCACGACGGTCACATCTTCGTCTGGGTCGTCCACGCCAAGCCACTCGAAGGTGAGGCTCGTGTCCGCCCGATTGATGCTGACGCTCAGGTTGGTGTCGACGCCGGTCGGCCCTGCCACGGTGGACAGGTCGATGAGATCGGTGTTCTCGAACACGTCGACGCGCAGGTAGTTGAACACACTGTTCCCGAGCAGGTCCTGATAGATGTCCTGCTCGAAAGCAGGAGTCAGGTGCCGTGCGAACGGAAACCGCACATCGCTCAGGCCCACGAGACGCACATCTCCACCGCTCTTGTACCCTTCCCCAATAGCCAAGGGCAGGATTTCCGTGCCGTAGCCGGAGAGGGAGTCAGGGTCTGAGGACTCGCTGACCACGCTCACGAGCTTGTCGTCCGAGATGCCGAAGAGGAAATACCGTGTCTCCTTCTCCGACATGCCTGTGCCGTCGATCTCGTCCGAGTAGGCCCCGGTGAACCGAATGATCGACGTCTGATTCGAGTTGGGGAAGACCCCGGGATAGACGTAGATGCGCTTCGGGTTCGAGAAGTCGATGGCGGGCTTGAGCGCAGCGATGTCCGTCGACAGCGTGTAGTCCGCCTCTTCGATGTTGTGGATGTCGGTCTGGTCGATCCGAATCTGGGCGACGCCCCCTGTGGCCAGCTGTGGGCGCACCGTCACGTGCCCGAGCACCACCTGGTTGCCTGTGGGTTCTGGGGCTACCGGATCCGTATTGATGTCGAGCTGATTGCGCCCCCGAAGAACCAGATACTCTGCCGGGCGCTGGGTGTCGGTGGTGAAGGTGTAGTCGCAGACGACGGTATCGATCCGAGTAAGGAGAGAATCCGCCGGGTCGATCTTGACGGCGTTCACAACGTCCGTGGTCTCTTCGACGATGACACCCTCGGGAGTCACCAGTACGGAGCGCGGCGCGTCCGCCTTCGCGATGTCGAGACGGTCACGATAGCCCGGGTTCACCCGAAGCTTGAAGCCCGAGTAGACGCCGGCACGCACGGTCTCGACGAACCGCTGGTTGTGGATCCGGGCCGTATCCAGCCCATGGTATCTATGAACTACGTTTTGCATTCGCCGCACTCCTTAGTGTCTTGAGACCGCGCAGCCCTTCCTTGATGCCAAGGTAGGCACCGAGAGCTGCCGGGGCCACACGCCCGTAGTGAAAGCCTCGCTCGTAGGATCCAAGCGCCTTCTCTTTCAGCTTCTTCGCTTTCGTATGTTTCCAGGCTCGCTCCTCTCGTTCCATGACGAGCTTGCGATACGTCGGCTTCCACACACTCGCCAACATGGACTTCAGGATACCTGGCTTTTTCCACGGACGCTTGGCAAAGTCCCGGACGTGGCCGAGCTCATGCTCGACGACGTGCTTGTGGATCTTGGGCGGGATGACGATGATGTCGCGCCCCTGGGCGGGTAGAACGAAGGCGTTCGTACCGTGCTCCAGCACTTGTTTCGCCATCTTGCGGATCATGCTCTTCTCAAGCGTCGAGAAGTCGGTTCGCTTGAGGGGTCGTTCTAGCTGACTGAACTTGGTGACGACGACAGGGGGCTCCTTCAGGGGCTTCTTCTTGAGAAGCACTGCTAGCCACGCTCTTGCGTCTACACGCTCGGCCCCACGCCCCTCCAGGTCCTTCTTGGTGACTGTTGGCAGAGAGCGTCCCTTGAAGAAGTCGTAGACGGCAAGACCGCCAAACAGGCCGCCAATGCCGAGACCTACGGCGGCTTCAACCGCGCCGGGAGCCAGCGCCTCCTTCACAAACCCTCTGTAGAACGCCTCGTTCACTTCTTCCTCCGCAGGGACTTCTTGAGCTCGCGCCATGCCGTAGACTTGCGCCCTTTTGCGAGGTCCGCCAGAAGGAACCTGGCCACTTCTTTGGTGCGCGGGACCAGTCTAGGTCGCGTCGTTCCTGTCACAGAAAACATGCGACGCAACGGTCCTGAGCCTTTGGGAGCCCAGTACACGTTATCACGGAGCCACGTCTTGGCTGAACCTTGCTTCTTGAGATCACCTTTCTTTTCCTCGGGCTTCTTCTTGTGTTTGGCGATGGCCTTGCCGATCAGATAGGAGGTAAGCGCCGGAGCACCGGCCATCAGCGCATAGGTGCCGAAGGCCGGGAGCAGCCTCGACGCGCCGAGACGAGCCACCTGACCGCGTGTGGCACCCTTACGCCGCAATGTGCGCAGCCCCTTGACCGATGCACTCCCCTCGGACAGAAGCATGGGCAGACTGCCGACGAGGGACACGATAGCGCCGGCCTTACCAGCACGAACGGCTCCCTCTGGGGTCTTTGCGCGACCACCTGCGAGCGCTGCCGTGGCGATGCCCGCAGGGCCGGCGATGTTCGGAATCGTGAAGGTCACGTGGTTCCAGTCAGGGTGTCGTGGTTTGTCCGACAGGTGCCCAATCTCGTGGGCAAAAACCGCCGGGGACGTATCAAGCCCATCTCCGAGCCAGACGACCTTCTTGCCCTGAAGTGCCTGGAGAGGAATAGGTCCTTCCGGGGTATCCATCGTGAGCTTGATACCGCGCCGAGCTGCCCGGTCGATAGCCTGGTTCACTTTCTTCGGATAGATGTACGCCTCTGCGGCACTGTGGGAGCCTTTACGCACGAGGATATTCTTGTCCTGGGCATGCTCCAAGAGCTTGACGTTGAGCTGCCGGTCAACCTCGGACTTCGCAGGGCGCGCAGCCAGGTGTGAGAGGCCCTTGATGCCGAGCCACGATCCGGCGCTGGGAAGAGTGGAGGCCAGCGTCATATCCCGAAGCTTCTTCAGGTTGAGCTTGCTCTCTTTCTTCTCTTTCTTTTTAGCCATCTCAGCCTCTATGGAGTACAGGTGCCCAGGTCCACCGGATCACCAGGTAGAGCAGCGCCGTTTTCTGGTAGGTCTTCGCACGACCACTGATAGCTGGCTCCGTGATGAAGTGTGCCATCATCGTTCCGTCCTCAGAGAAGAGGCCGAACTCGTTGATGTCGTTGCTGATCGCATTCTCTGGAGAGACCACAGCTGTGTAGATGTTCTTCAGGTTCACCTCGTCCGATTCCACGTTGGCAATGTACTGCCGGTGGATCTCGCGACGCATCTCGTCTTCCTGTGGCTGCGGAGCCACACGGGCACCGGTGTCGAGCCCGGTCGCCGGGTTGAGATCCCCTCCTGTCCCGACGCTGATGTAGGAGATCATCTTGTTGTCGAGGTCTCGACCAAAGAGGCCAAGGATGATCTTCTTCACGTCGTCGCAGATGAGGTTGTGCTCTTGGATGCGCCACACAGCACCACCGTCGCCGACGGCCAGGACATCCAGGCTGCCGCTGAGGCTGAAGTGCATTGTGTCTTTGGGTTGAGCCTTCATTATCGGATTCCTATCACGCGCACGTAGAGTTTGCCGTTCCGGGGAGTCGTCCCGTCAGAGGTAGCCGAGTCCCATGTCTGCGAACCGGTATACCTGTCAATGATCCAGTCACGCACAGAATCCTGGAACTGCGTGAGGCCCTCGCGACCAATCTCCAGGGTAACCTCGTTGGCAGCAGACTTGTGCGCCCGAACACCGACGAAGCCAGTCGTCGTCTTGGACCAGTTGCACTCGATCCCGGGGACGGGCGTGTTGAGCGTCGGCGGACCCCATAGGACCTGGATCGAGTAGATGTCCGACATCGCGCCGAAGGGCGGGATCGTGATGATCGAACCAAGCTGGGCAGCGGAGGTGATGTCCACCAGAACGGAGTCCGCCGTCACCGGACTCTCGGCCAGAGAGTGCGTGTGGTTCGAGTGCGGGGCCACCCCGGAGTTGCCAGCGTACGGCCCGGTCGCGAAACGGATGCCCAGCTGCTTCACCCCCGACGTGTCCTTCACTTCGAGGCTGTTGTGGAGCTTCATCTCCAGCGTCACCTTCTTCGGGCTCTGGAGCGTGCTCTGCCCGCTGTCCGTCGCGAGAAGGTACGGTGACGTGGAGGCAACGACGACGTCCTGGATGCCTTCGTAGGCGAATGCCAGTGCGGTCTCGGGCATGAGTCCTGCGGAGCTGCCCTGGGGGCCGCCGAGGGTAGCCAGCGGGATCTGGTCGTTGCCCCCGGGCATGTGCGTGAGGGCGTGGAGGCCAACGGCCAGACCGCCGCCAGGGAAATTCCAGACAGCGCCGGTGTTGAGTGTCACGGTGGATGCCGGCGGTGTGCCCGTAACGCTCTCGACTGTGGCGAAGAGGATGTACCCCACATCGTCGGGCGACAGGGACGGCGTCGGAGCGTCCTCGGACAAGTTCACAGACTCGGTGTAGGCGATCCGAGATACCTCTTCCTTCCGGGTAGTCGGGGTGAAGTTCTCGCGAACAGGCGTCGACCCTGACAGGCGCAGACGCTCGCGAGTCTCATTCACATCGACTTCCTTCAGGATGAAGTAGACGCCGTAGTTCTTGTCGAGGATTGGGAGCGATACAGAGCTCGCCTCGATCTTGAAGTAGCGCCCCTGGACGGCAGCGAACTGCTCAGGGATGTCCAGCTTCCAGTTGGCCCCGGATTCGGTGATCGTCGGGGGTCTGTTCGTGAGGAGCGCAGAAGTCAGGCCTCCGGTCATCGCCTCTACGAGAGCGCCCAGCGCGTCCTCTGTCAGGATGTGCTGGTCGTTCATGTCCGCAGGCGTGGGGATCTGTCCCTGCTCGTAATTCGTCTTCTTCATTAGGCAACCTCTATCGAAGCACCAATCGGATCACCGCCGTCTATTGCGCCGAGGCCCACAGCAAACAGGTTGGGGATGATCTCCACCTCCGTGACCTCGTCCGCGAACTCAAGGCCGGCGGAGTCAACGATCCCGTCGTCCTCGTTCACGTTGCTGAAAGCAATGTATCTGGATGCCGCAGGTTTGGCGGTGTCCAGGAAATGCTTCACGTCCCCCAACAAGCCCTCGCTCAGCCCTGCCCAGTTGAACTTCACCAGGAAGACAAACTTGTCGAGCAGCGGCACCAGGACGCTTGTGACGTATGAGAACTCAGAAGGACTCAAAGAGTCCAGGAAGTGGTGAGAATCCAGCCGTCGGATGCGCCTCACCCAGATCGAGTAGCTGACCAGTTGCTCGAAAGCACGGCTTCCGCCGTAAGCATGAACGAGCCCCGGAGGGCCTCCGCCGTACGCGCCTTGCCCGTAAGGCAGAAGCACCTCTGGAACATTAAGTTTGACCTTGAGCTTGGTCTTATCAATGACTTCCGTGATGCGGCCGTAGCCCTTGGAACCGCCGCTCCAGGTGACCTCGATCAGATCTCCAACCCACACAGTGCCTTCCGGCCCTTCGACGAAATCCTTGGTCTCGTCGACGAACTCATACACTACAGGGTCGTAGGCAGGATTCTCGCCGGTGATGATCGAAGGGTTCTGGAAGTCGAAAGACTTGGCGAAGGCATAGTCCACGGAGAAGTCCGAGGCTGCCACGGGGAGCCATGGGAAGTTCTCTGCCGTCAGGTCCAGCACCTGACAATACTGCGTGAGCGCGTGAAACTTCGGCATCTGTTCGCCGCGCCAGAGGCTGTCAGGCACGTCGTTGGACAGCTCGTAGCTCAGCGTTTGGCCGTCCACGGATTCAACGATCGCGTCTCGCTGAAGGCGGCCCTCCTGAACTCTTGAAAGCGTTGCGGGAGCATCGAGGAAGGACGATCCCATGACCAGGTTGGTGAAGTTCTCAAGGGTGTAGCGCTGACTTCCCCTGAAGTAGGCCGCGTATAGAGCTTGGATCGTCCGTACGTAGTCAAAGGAGGTCTCCCGTTTGAAATCGATTACCCACCCGAAGTTGCGCCACGCCGTCTTTTCGTCGACATCCGCCTGCAAGAACCACAGGTCTTCCCACTTCTCGCTCGACTTGAGCGTGAAACCCGAGACCGTGGACGGGATCGGAGAGATGAGGAAGCCATCTTCGAGGACCTCCTCACCGTCTTGCACGGGGATAGACAGGATCGTGTCGCTCGGGTCCAGTCCGTTCTGCAGCGTCTGCGCCCAGATGACCCGGGCCGGAGAGACGTCCTCCTCGACGAACATGTACTCTTCGACATCGGTGTCGATCTCTGCCGTATAGGGATATTCCATCCGGGCACCCCGTACCTCGACGATGACACTGTCGGACGTCGGGGGGAGCACCTGAAGGAAGTTCTGGTTGTCCGCGTAAGCCGAGTTCTCGGGGTTGCCTTGCAGGAAGCCATCGAATACGGCGTAGTACGGATACCTGAGGTCGTGCGGCTCCGAGAGCTGATACGCTATCTGGCCATCGGCGGCCACGAAACGATCTCGCACGTGCTTGTGGAGGCGCACATCTTCGAGGTCGGTGTAGTAGAGGTTGAGATTCGTGCCGGCGGGAACGGGTGTGGGCTGTCCTGTGGCTATCAGACGCACAGCGGTTGTCTCATGGCCCGACAGGAAGGTCCAGTCATCTGCCGGAATCAGAGCGCCGTCGACATAGACCTCCACAGGCAGCTCTGGATCCTCGACGATGCCCGAAGGCGTGTTGAGGACTGCCATGGGCCGCGTGGAGGGCACCCAGACAATGTCGTCGGTCCCATCCATTACCTGATGCTGCGACGCATGGTCATGCAGCATGTAGTAGTCGCCGAGAACATGGAAGCGGGTACCAACCTGAAAGGCCCGATCGAACGTCACCGTCTCGTCGCCGATGGTGATGCCCCGGTAGATGGAACCGGAGAACATCGTCACCTCGGCCTCGTCTACATTCACTGCTCGATCGAACGTCACGACACTGGTTGGTGCTGTAACGTGAACGGTCTGAAGGCCGCCCGCGTCGCGGACACGAACCATCACGTTCGGAGAGAAGGTCTGCCCTGGTACGGAGACACGATCCGCCTCCAGCACGACCTTCCCCGGTGTAATGTCGAGATTGATCATGCGGAAGACAGAGCAAGACGGACTCACTGCAGGACTGATGGTCACGCTCTGTGCAGTCTGCTGCACCGTGACGTCCTGGTAACTGCCAGAAGGATCGACGAACCGCAAGACCTCCCCGGCCAAAAACTGCCTGGTGTCCGTTGTGTTGGGGTTCGTAGCTCCGCTGGCGACGTATGTGAGCTCGGTACCGGCACCGTTGATCTGGGTGCTGGTCGTGATGTCCTGTGAATCGATCTTCAGCTGAACCGAGAGCTCATTTGCAACCCCACCGTAGCTCAGGACAGAGGTCGGTGATGTCACAGTCTCGTCGAGCCAGAAGGTCTCCCTGTCAGAGATGACCTGCACGGACACACCGTCCTGCAGCGTGTGCGGGAAGATCAGGCGGCTGCCTCGTGGGTTCACCGAGGGCTGGGTGGTGTCCTGCTCATACGTGATGACATACTTGCCCGTCTCCAGGTCGAGCTCTTTGCCCTCCAAGTAGACCCGGGTCTCCTGGGGGTTCACGAACGCACCCAGGTAAAAGATGCTCTGGGACGTCCCGGCCCGCATAGCCTTCTTGAAGTGCCTGTGGAAGACACCCGTGTCGGACCAGGTCTTGACCTGCCGGTACAGATGTGTGTGCCGAATGTAGGTGGGCAGGAAGGGCATCGTGAGGGAGTCGCGAGTCTGCTCAAGCTGCAGCCACTCGTTATCCTGGATCCGGACCAGCCCCTTCCAGAACTGCTTGAACTGGGGAAGGTCAGCATGCCGCCGGTAGAAGTCTCCGAGCAGCGAGAGCAAGTTGGTGAAGTCTGCCGTAGGCATCAGCCGATTTTCTCCACGGACAGGTCAGACACCGGATAGAAGGACTGGGTGTCTTCGACAGAGACGGAGTCCTCGCTCGATGTGATCTGCGTCTGCCCCGAGCCGGTCTGGTAGGTCACTGTGATCCGCATTGGGTGCTCGACGTATTCCACGCCGATCAGGCCGAGCGTCACCTCGATCTCGCTCGCCGTGAGAGTGCCCCCTGGAACCTTGGAGAGGATGAGTTTGTCCAACACGTCCTTCACCGTCTCCAGCTCGACATCCCCACGATACCGTAGCGAGATGTCCGTGAGAGCCTTCTCGGTAGAGTAGACCATGATGTCCGTCGACTCCGTTCGTTCCAACGGGTCGTCGACATACTCCTGCATCAGGGGGATGTCCTTGTTGGTGAGGTAGGTGATCTTCAGGCGCTTGCCGATGAACAGGGGCTCTCCGTCCTCGTCCTCGCCCATGATCCGGATGACGCTGTAGTCCGACGTCGTGAACCGGCTGCGAGACTCCTGCGAGATGTAGACGTAGTGCTCGCCCTCTACGAGGGTGCGCTCCACAGCCAGATCGTTGTCAGCCGCGATCTGCTCGATCTTCACCACGCCGAGGAAGGGCAGTAGGAAGCCGGTGTCGTTCTCGAAAACGGGCAGGTTGGTGATGATGTCCGTGGGAACGTCGGAGACAATGGGGACCTCTCCGATGCCGGAACCCGGCACTACCTCAGTGAGCGCCGTGACCGTCACGACCTCTTCCGAGTCGGCTGAGCTGTCCACGTAGACATCCACCTTGCCGCCCACGTGGAACTGGCTGATCTGAACAGGACCCAGAATGGTGTACTTGTACTTCTGGGCATCGGCGACGGGATCGAAGGTGCTCAGGTCCGGGTCCTTGAAGGGGCGGTCCAGCCGCAGCACCTTGATCGGCGTTCCGAGTGGCTCTGTGGGCACCTCCTCGACACGAGTGACGAAGTAGTCTCCCTCGTCTGGGTCGTTGGAGATCCCGTCGGCCTGGAACATCCTCACGCGGAATCCGGGCTGAACGGAGACGATCTCGCTGCTCTCGCCGTCCAGGGTCACATCCAGCGAGTTGTAGTCGAGGCCGGTCAGATCGGAAATGGCTGCCACGATACCGCCGGCAGGAGCGACCACGACGTTGCCGGAGTCATCGAAGTAGTTCACCTCGCCATAGGAGTCCAGCGGAAGGTTGTACTTCTCGGCGTAAGAGAAGGGCAGCATCTCCTGGATGGAGACAACGGCGTCGACCACGTCGCGAGTCATCGCGGAGTGCCCGTAGCCTACCACCTGCATGCTCCGGATCGAGGAGAAGTTGTCCCGCAGATCCTTCTGGATTGCCCGCGTCTTCACGAGGTCGTTGTTCGTGACGCTGTTCTTGACGGCGATCATCACGTCGGTGTTGGTATCGTCAGCCTTGGCGTCCGAGAACGCGAGAGGATTGTCCACCCTGGACGCACCATTGATGCCGCTGAACCCGCTGACCTGGTTCTCTGAAGCGCGGTACTCCGGCCCAGTGGCCTCGGCGATCACAGAGACGTCCACATAGTATTCGCCGGTATCCTGCACCAGATTCTGAGCCATCTCGTCGATGGTACGCAGCACGGAAGAGATCGGCGACCAGCGATGGTTCTGGTCGTCGAAGAATACGGCATCAGTGGAGATGCTCACAGGCTGTAGCTCGGGGAAGAACACCCGGACGGTGCCGAACGAGCGCACACCCTCACGGCGAGCGACCAGGAAATTGGCCGCGAGCCGGTCCATCTCTTCTTCCAGCATGGTCTGGTAGTTGATCGCTGAGGCGTTGCGCTTCAGGACGTTCAGCTCATCGCGGTAACGCTGGGTCATGAAGGCTGCCGGGAGGATGAAGACATCGCCGAAAGCACTGCCCTGGCCCGTGGGGTAGTTTGGGAATCCCTCGCGCATCAGAGTGCGCAGGAACTCGGCCACGGGCAACGCGAAGCGGTCTGGGCTACGAAGAAGAGTCAAAGAAGGTTCCTCCATGAGATCCTTGGAAAGTATGCCGTATCTCTGATATCTATCAAACCTTCCGGATTTCTACTTGTCTACATAACTTTATATCTTTATCCTTGGATGAACAAGGTTGGCAAAGAAGAAGGAGTTGCCCATGAGTCCCAACGAGATCAGAGAGGTCGTAGGCGGTGTCATCCCGCCGAAGAACCCGAAGGAGATCACGGCTACTCAGGAGGAGCGCGCGGAAGTCTCACAGATGTGTCCCTTTTTCGGGTCGATTGTCAAGGGTGAGGAGAAAGGCGTCGAGAAGGACGGATTCCTCGCCGGCCTCACCGAGACATTTATCCGAATCTGGCGCGCGCTCGTACGGGAAGGGTACGAAGGGGTCGTCACCGGCTTGGAGCTGAACGACCTCTACGCTGCGGACAAGCAGCTGTCTGAGAGCGGAACCGACATGCTGGAGGCCGAGTACCCGTACATCGGCATGCACGTCCCCGAAAAGGACCAGTTCGGTGCCGGTGTGCGCGGGGCCTACGGCGTACTGGAGTTCGCCCTGCAGGAGAGGACCGAGGTCCCGGACGTGGAGGAGCAGAGCCTCGACCAGACCAAGGAGGCAGCGGCACAGGACCTCATGGCAGGGATCGAGGAAGAGGCCAAAGCAGAAATCGCCGGTGCTGCCCAGATCCCCACGGGATCCGGCGGTGCCACGAGCGGCACGGCCGCACATGACAACTCCGAGAGTGGTCAACCAGCGGCAGAGACGGTCCAGGCAAAGATCTTTGTCTTCACCGCTGTCCAAGAACCGGACACAGATAAGTGGCTCGTAAGCTGGCCCGTAGACGGAACCACAGTGAGCCAACTCAACGACATGGTACAGATGGTATCCTCCCTCTTCGGCCCGGACGCCGCAGAGAAAGTCAGTATCGCAACATCAGAGGGACGGGTAGTCTGCTACTTCGCATCGGAGGACAAAAATGGCTAAGCGTGAAGATTCCCAGCTGAACGCGCACATCCCCAAGGATCTGCACAAGGCGCTGAAGCGGGCTTCCATAGAGCGTGAGGAAACGATCAAGGAAATCTTGATCAAAGCTCTGTCCAGCGAGATCGGATGGAAGCCTAAAAAGAAGGGCAGATAATTGGTATAAGAACACTGCAGGGAAGTTATCTTTTCCTGCCCCCGATCCTCCACGGGTCGGGGAAGCACGACCTTAGTGCTTTTACTCACTCCCGGCGTGCCTCCGTGCGACAAGCCTTTATCCAGCCCCCTCCCCATAGTACGCCGGGGGTTTTGTCATTTTCTGCCACCGTTCAGTTTCACATACCCTATGTTAAGGAGGAATTCATGGGACAGCTTCACGAGGTTCTCGCGGCCAGGACCCAGAGAGAGGAGCAGGCCAGGGAGGCGCTCCGCCAGGCGAAGAAGGTGTTCGGAGCCGATCACCTCTTCGAGGCATTCATGCAGAGCTACAGGCACCTGGAGGAGGATCCCTCGGGACTCCACAGAGAGACCCCGAAAACCACGCACCTGACCACCACGGTCGGGAATGTGCTCGCGGAACTCCGCGAAAGCCTCATCCCCAGCATCGACCTGAACGCCACGATCGACCGGACCAACATGGAGGCCCTGGGGAGGGTCGACGTGGAGGGGCTTGATCTACCCGAGCTGCCGACGACGCAGCTGCTCGCGCTCAAGAAGAGTGTGGAACAGCTGCTCACGGTCTTCCGCGCCATTCCGACCCACGACCCCAAGCACGAGTGGGACGTAGACGAAGAACGGGGCGTCGGCATCTTCAAGACCGACCCCGTCATCTCGTACCGGACGACCAAGAAGGTCTTCCACGAGGTGGTAGTGGCTCCCACGAAGGAGCACCGAGCCGAGATCCGTGAGAAGTCCGAGGACGTCGTCACAGGCGAGGTGACGAAGAAGTACTGGTCCGGCAAGCTCACCCAGAAGCAGAAGACCGCGCTGGTCAAGAAGACCGAGGAACTCCTGGAAGGTCTCGGCGTCGCTCTCGCGAGAGCCAATCGGGTCGACGCGAAGCAGGACCACATCGGCCGGAAACTGTTCGTCTGGCTGTTCCGCGACCTGCCCATCGAGTAGGCTGGACTTCCGGAACAACACCAAGTAAACTAGAAATAAAGGAGCTAGACTCAGATTCAGATATCGCAGCCGCCAGCCTATGTGGCTGTCTATGGCTGTGAGCTCAAGCTCACCTTGGGTCAGAGTCAGTGGTATGCTCCTAGCTTCAGCCGGAACGCATCCTGAAAGGCACGAAACAAAGCGTATGCCGATAATGTGGGTTCGAATCCCATCGCTCCCTCCAGACGAACCAAAGACGGGAGCGTGGTCTAACGGTATGACCTCGGCAGCTAATGCTTCAGGCTCAGTGCCGCAGAAAGGAGAAGTTCCCATCGACGCTCGTTAGAGCACTCGACTTATAATCGAGACTGATGATAAACAGGGGGGTGGCCAGGCGATACGAGCCACCCCCCGCTTTTTTAAGAAGGAAGGAGCCCCATGAAGAAAGACCTCACAGAAATCGTTTGCGTCCTAGACCGCAGTGGCTCGATGAGCGCCCTGCAGCAGGAGACCATCACCAAGTTCAACGAGTTCATCAAGGAGCAGCGGGAGGTCCCCGGAGACGCGCAGGTGACCGTCGTGCTCTTCGACGACAAGTACGAAGTGCTGCACCAGGGCGTGGACATCAAGGAACTGCCCGAACTCACGTCGAAGGAATACTTCGCCCGAGGATGGACACGTCTCAACGACGCCATTGGCAAGACCATCCTCGACGTTGGTGGCCGACTCAACAAGTTGCCGGAAGGAGAGCGCCCGGAGAAGGTGATCCTCGTGGTCATCACCGACGGCGCTGAAAACTACTCCGTGGAGTTCCCTGGCGACGACGGCCGACGCAAGGTCAAGGAGATGGTGGAGCACCAGCGAGAGAAATACTCCTGGGAGATCCTCTTCCTGGGGGCCAACATCGACGCCATCTCCACAGGGCTCGGGTACGGCGCAATGAAAAACATGTGCGCCAACTTCGCCGCATCAGGCCAGGGCGTGGGCTCAGCCTACAGCGCTACGGGCAGCCGCGTGAAGCTCATGCGCTGCAGCTCGTCTCTGAGCTACGGCGACATGCCCGATCTCGACGACGAAACAGAGAAGTAAAGGAGGAGACTGCTTCATGCCAAAGAAGAAAAAGGCTTCCAAAAAGAAGGCTTCCGCGAAACGGAAGAACTCGAAACGCGACGATACGACGAAGATGGTGAAAGAGCTGAAAGCGGCCAAGAAGAAAAGCAAGATTACTTTTGAAGATCCTGGGCAGAGGCCCCGTTGTATGCGGCTTCGAAAGGGCGTGTTGGGCGTCGATACGACGTACCAGCGCGATTACAACATCTCCCATGTGCTGGAGAAGGCACGAACATTCAACTACTTCGCCTGCGGAGCGCTTCTCGTGATGAGAAGACCCGACGGAAGCTACTTCATTGTCGACGGCCAACAACGCTGGCGCGCGGCCATGATCAGAGATGATATCAAGACCCTGGACTGTCTGGTCATCGAGGCGAGCGGCAAAATCGCCGACGAAGCCCAGGCCTTCCTGGAAGCATCCAAGGTCTGGACTCTCTCAGCTTACCACAAGCACCGCGCCCTCTATGCCTTCGGGGATCCCGCTGCTGTACTCATGGAAGAGGCGGCGAATGCTTCTGGGTACAAGATCGTTCCAATGTCGCGTAAGACCAACCACACCGTCGGATGCGTGTCCACCATGAGAACATACGCGACGTGTCTTCCGGACGTGTTTGTCGAACTCTTCGAACTCTGCGCGGCGATCTACGACGGGAAACCTATAGACAAGGTGATTCTGCGCGGACTTGGTTGGGGCGAACGGCACTTCAGGAAACAGAGAGGCGGTTCGGACTCGTTCCTAGATCCGAAGGTCAAACGAGCTCTCATCACTCTTGGCAGCGGCAGACTCAAAGCCAAGATAGTCCTCATGGCAGAGGCATTCGGCCAGAGCGGTGTCCGTGGAGGCTCCGGTGGCATGACGCCTACTAACGGAATCATCGCTGCACTGAACAAACAGAAAGGCTTCGGCATAGAGCTCTTCTAGAAATAGCTGGAGTTTTTCGCGGACAGAATCGTATACTACCCTTGAAAGGAGGTCGTCATGTTGTAGGTACATGCCAATTACCTGTTCGTTCGCAAAGACCTTTCCCTCCCGCAACAGCTTGTCCAAGCTGCGCACGCCGCACTCGAAAGCGGCAAGCATAACTGCCGTGACCCTTCCAGGGTCGATCACCTCATCATTCTCCAAGTCCCTGACGAGGATTCCCTGCTCGCAGCGCACAGGCACGTATCGTCGATAGGCGTGCAAGCGCAGCTATTCAGGGAGCCTGACCTCGACGACCAAGCCACGGCCCTCTGCACGGAAGCCGTGTCTGGAAAAACCCGTCGGCACTTCAGCCGATTCCCACTCTGGAAGGAGACAGCACTATGTCACAAGACGCCGTAAAAGAGATGCTCACGCGGGACGACGCGACTCGACAAAGATTCCACGAGAAGCTCACCGCACTACGAGAGCAGAACAAGAAGCTGGCCGAGCTCCAGCGCCGCGCCCGCATCGACAAGGACCTGGAAAAGAAGAAGCCCTGGCGCGAACGCGACGCCGCCAAGATGGCGGGAAAAGACCCGGCCCGGGCACTAGGGATCACGGTCATCCTGAACCTGATGCTTCGGATCCGCAAGAAGCCTCGCAAATACTGGCGGGATAGCAAGTGTCGCTGCTGCGGGCAGGCCAAGGCACGCTCCTTGGTCACGACTCACCGCTATCCTCAAGACGAGCTGGGGGCAATGCGCGCCCGCTCAATCGAGAAGGAACTCATCGACGGCCTCGGCCTTGGGGAGTTCCTGTAAACCAGCTGGCCCCCCGGAGCCTAACGGTCACCGATTCGCGATAGGTGTCGCTGCATTCATCTGGGGGTTTGCGCCCGTACGCTTAATGGCAGAGCGGCCGGCCTCTAAAGCTGGTGGTTGCTGGTTCGACTCCAGCCGGGCGCATCAGTGGAGACTGGATAATCGGCAGGGGTGCCGTTAAACTGGAAGCAATACCTTTGGGGGCGAACTGGGTTCGACAGGTGTAACTGAGTCATCTCTGCAAGCCGAGGATGTCATGCACCCTCGTAAAAAAGCGTGGCAGGCAAATTCAACTGCCAACCCAACAAAGATGGGGGCTTTCGCCCCTGCGATGGCGGCTTAATCAGCCCCATTCCGTCGACTGTTCTCCCTTGTCTGGAGGAGGTCAGTTCGGCGCAACGAATCCGGACTGGGTTCTTGAAGCTGGTCGAGCAAGAGCCGAGAAGATGGCCTGACTTTGCGAGCCGGAAAGAAACTCGATACGCGGCCCACAGCGGAACAACAGGGGGCTAAGCTTGTAGAAGAGGTGGGGATGTGCATTCTGGACGTGGGTTCGATTCCCACCGCCTCCACCAGAAGCTCCGTGCTCGGCGGACCATTAAGAACAACATGCAGCCAGCCATGCTGCGTGTCGGCACGGGGCTTCTAGGAAGAGATTCCTGGAAGCCCTTTTCATAAAACTCGGGCCGGGGGTGGTGTCAGTATTCCTCCAAAAAGAAGCTGAACGTCTCTACCGCCACCTCCGGCCCTGCTATAAGTATCTCACCGAGCGATGCCTCGTGGCGGCGTAACGCCGTCGCTCACTCACGAGTGGGTAGGCATATATGGGGGCGCTGAACTGAGCACGGACACAGGTCCTCGAAGGGGGCTTCGAGGACCATTTGTCCGAGCTCGTTCTAGCCCATCCTCCTCACCTGTAGTCGGTGTAAAAAGACAATGCGGCGTTGCATCCGGAAACTGCAACAGAGGAACAGTGCCTCTAGTCCCCTTTGCCGTTAGGTGTACAGCCAAACGGACGTCACTCTGTGGCGGTGCGGATAGAGCTAAGCTTCCTGCTGGCAACCACGGAAGGGTGCAGCGTTGCGGGACTAGGCGTTTGACAGGTGGCGCAACGCCACCAGGTGCTGCTGTTGCACGAGGTAACCGAGGGAAGCCTGTTTACAAAAACAGTTTCAAGCTAGTCCTACGTATAATACATTCTGGAGGTTTATATGGGAGAACTGAGTATCCTTTCGCACCTGGGCGACGAAAAGGTCACCTGGGACAAGGACGACCCGGAAAGCGTAGCCGAGGCCAGGAAAAAATTCCTGGAGTTCCTCGGGGAAAGAAAAGGAATGGCGGTCAGGATGAATCCCGACGGGAAGAAGGGTAACATGATCACCGACTTCGACCCGGACGCCGAACGCATCCTGCTCATGCCCATGATCGTGGGAGGGTAACATGGGGCCAACAAGTCTCACCGGATCTGCGCTACGGCGGTCGTACCAGATGACCTCGGACTATGTGTGGTCTACAGATAGCACGCGAGGATCTCTGCTGCTGCCCTCAAACGGCGACAACTACTGGCAAGTCACCACGGTCAGCAGCGCAACTGTCAATACCACGTGGTGGCTGGCCTCTTCGACAGGCACGGCGGCTACCGCTGACTGGCTCTCTGGAAATACCTGGGAACTGACCTTCGACTACAACTACGAAGGCACTGCCCGGTATTTCTCCATCATCAAGGGCAATACCTTCACAGCGGATCCACGCGCCATCAAGAAGATGGAGATGGCGCGGCGGCGCAATGCGCTACTGCCCTCTGCCAAGGCCACCCGGTTCGGGTTGGCGCACACAGAGGATCCCGCCGAGCTGAAGGCGCGGCAGCTCCTCAAGACGTTCATCGGAGGCGAGCGCTTCCGCCGCTACCTGAAGGACGGCTTCATCAGCATCACCTCACCGGTTACGGGACTGGTCTACCAGATCTTCCCGGGCCATAGGCAAGTTGTCGTCCGAGACAAGGGGACGCGCACCGCGTCCTGCTGCATCGTCTTCAAGGACAACTCGCTACCACCCACCGATTGGGTGATCATGCGTATGTCTCTCATCATGGCCGATGAGAAGACGTTCTACCAAAAGGCCAACGTCAGCGGCACCATTCCCGAAAGGTTGAGGATCGCCGCTTAGACAAAAGATCAGGCGAAGTTCCCGGTGCAACGCCGGGTGAAGTCCCTAACGGGCTGATGTACGTAGAACACCAGTTTTACGCACTCAGCCCACGCGCCTCCCGCCGGTAGCTCGCGCATCGAGCCTGCGGCATCGAGCTGCTCGCTACCGGCGGGCAGCGCTGGGCAACGTGCGTAAAACTGCGTAAGCTGATCTTTAAGGAGGAAATATGCAGAAAACGTGGGTCGAAGAACAAGGACTGAGACGGTCCAAGGAGGGTATTGACAATCTCCGAAAGGAGTTGTCGCAGATGCTCGCCAAGCGCGAGTTGGAGAAGCAGAGCGAACAAGACTACGAGAACGGGAGGAGTCAGGGATTCGTCGACTGCCTGAGGAGCTCGCTCCAATCCGTGGAACGGGCCATGCTGGAGCTGGACGTCTACGACACCCAGTTCAAACGCGTGGAAGAGGCCCAGTGGGATGGCGACACGATCGACGCTGCCCTCAACATCGTTCGCGAGAGCGACGAGGAAAAGCTCGAACGCTGCGAGGCAGGGATGCGCAGGCTGATTGGCCTGAAGGAGAAGTGCCGCAGCTGGCCAGACCTCATCACCCAGATCGACAGGGAGATCGCGAAGACCAAGGAAATTGCTAGGATGCTCGGCCACAACACGTACGAAGTCGAGCTCATCGAGGAACGCTGCACCACGCAGCTCGTCCTCGCCAAGACGCACAAAAAGGCCAGGGACAAAGGCCTCGCGAAACAGGGCGTCGTCACCGACGTGGACGATTCCGTAACGGCTAAGCGTGAGCCGAGAGTGCGCCTAGAGGGCCGCCTCATCACCAAGCACGAGATGGAATGATATCGAGCGGGGGTCCTCCCCGCTCTTTTTACGCCGACCACTCCAGGAGTTGTCACGAGATTGTGGCATAAGACTAATGCTGAGACGTTATTCTTAGGCCCCTAACTTTTGGAGGAGTTAATGCAGCAGAATCTCGCAGCTATATCGGAGATCGGGTCAGAATTCCCAATACAGAAGGACCCCGATTTCCATAGCATCGCCAAATTGATCGCCTTGTCGCAGGGCGATAGAATACGGCGAAGGAAGAAACGGCTCCGGCACGACTTCTACTTCCGCACAAAAGGGATAGATCCGAAGAGCTCGCTCTACAAACGGATATCCGAAAAACTGAAGGCGGATTTGAAGAAAGCCGACGAGCTGGATGACAGGGCAGTGCGAGATGCGTGGCACCAAGCAACGCACGAGTACGGCTATGCCGTGCAGGCAAGGGATAGGCCCACTGAAGCCCTAGACATTGCAAGAAAACTGTTCGCGCGTGGGGAGCGCGTGGAAAAGAGGTTCGATGCTGACGAGAAGATCGTTAGCTGTGAACAGTGCCTCATGATATGCAAGAAATGCAAGGAGTGGGGCGCGGGGTGCTCGTCCTGCAAGAAGGTCGACTGCGTGCAGTGCGCCGCGCTGACGCAGCACGAGCAGGAAGAGCCGCGCACGGAGCCAGAGAGAGCTGCCAAAAAATCACGGCACAGAAAATTCTGGCTTCAAGTAAAAGAAGTCATGACTCCAGACGAGTGGCGCAAAATGTGGGCCACGGGACAGGTCGGAGAAGAGGCGCTCGCCATCATCAGAGAAATTCTCATCGAGGTTGACCCTCGGGAAGAGGCTTCCCTGATGCGCTCAATGCGCCAACGCCGCAAGGAGTACGACGAAAGGAGAAAAAGGAACCAGTAGGTTCCGGGATTCTGCTTTGGGAGGGGGGTTGCGAGCCCCCCTCCTTTTCTTTTACGTCGGCCTCGCGTCGGCCACGATGGAGCCACCCACCGTATCGCCCTGGACGGCAGCACCGGCACTCACGTTGAGCTCGATGGTCGTCCCGTGACGCGTCGTCCCGCGACCAGCTGGCGTGGTGACTTCCACAGCCGCCATCGTGGTAATGCCGCCGGGATACGTCGCTGCGTCCGGCGTAGCTGTGATCGTCGGCGTAGAGATCATCGACGTACCGAAAGGCACCGTCAGATAATCCCCGCAGGCCCCGGCGTTCACCAGGGTGGCCCACCAGTTGACGTCCTGGTACATGGAGTCGATCAGCTGGTAGTCCTCGATCTCCGGCTTCGGCATGAACTGGAGACTCGTGTAGAGCGCCCCGAATACGCAGTTGCAGGCATCGATGTTGTAGACGTCCGTGGAGTCCATGTAGAGGCCCACACGAATCCAGGAGGCAGTCGGCGCGATCGTCGTGTTGACGTAGAGGGTCTCCCACGCAGAAGCGCCCGAGTGCGGCGCGCCGTATGCTGGGCTGGCCATGGTGCTGTCCTCGATGAACAGCTTGGCCCCGGTCGAGCCGCCAGCGACGTATACGTCTGCCCGGAAGGTGACCTTCTGCGCCTTGAATTGTTCGCCGCCGACGATGGGCTGGTAGAACATCACGGCCGGCACGGAGCCGCCGAGAGCCTGCACGTCGATCTTGGCAGTGTTGCTCCCGCGCACCGGTGTGGGGAGCCCTGAGGTGTCGAGATCGACCGTGGCGACGTTCCCGCCTGCTGCTGCAGTGTCTCGGATTGCCCAGCCGGGCATGCACGCCAGCGTGTGTGAGGTCGCCGGGTAGGTGATGCCGCCCGGATCGAACTGGTGCTGCGAACCTACGGGATCCGCGATGAAGGTGCCGTTCACCATCACATTCTGCAGGGCCGTGCGACGGGCGTCGCCAAGCAGTGACGCTGTGGCAGCATTGAAGTCGTTCTGGTGATCGCCCACGGCGGTCCCGACATCGCTGTACAGCGTGTTGAGCCGGACACTCTCCTCCGCGTGGAACTGCGACGTGTTCGTACCCAGATCGCCGTGGTTGATGGTCACGCGAACACCGGGCGTCGGGTCGGGAGAGGACGCCGAGGCGGAGACGGTGTCAATGCCCGTGCCGCCCCGGATCGCCAGGTTGCCGTTGAGGCCAGAGGCGATGGTGCCGCCGGAGTCCGCGCTGGAGCTTGTGAAGAAGTCGGAACCGGGGTTGGCGAAGATCAGGGTCCAGTCACTCTGGTCGACGTCGTACATGTAAACGCCATTGTCCCGACGACCCTGAATGGTGCCGCCGTCCATCACGGAGTCGTAGGCCCCGAAGAAGCGGCCACCAGAGGTAACGGGGTCGATGTTCTCGAAGGCCAGCATCGTAGTCGCGTCGGTGGCGCACGGCAGACCATTCGCGTTCGTGGGGGTGGCGTCATCGCCTTCCCAGACGACATGCAGCGTTGTGCCTGTGGTCTCTTCGCGGATCGCGTAGGCCACGGTGTTGAGAGCGACGCCCTTGGAGGTGACGAGGTTGGTGCAGCTGTTGATGGCGTTGACCAGGTTGTTCATCGTGGTCGGGATAGAGCCCGGCGACACCACGCACTGGTTCGCGCCAGGCGTGGAGCTGAAGGTGATAGTGGCTCCGTCGAAAGAGATCACCTTGCCGACGAGACCGACGGTTGTCGACATGTGAACGGTCTGGGAGGCGCGGACCTTTCCGTTGACGCGAAGACACCCGTGAGTGAGGCCGACGCCAGCATAGGCGCAGGGATAGAGCCAGCGCATGCCCAGCGAGACATAGGTCTGCATCTGCTGCAGCGTGACGGCATCGGTCTGGGACACGCCATCGGCCATGCCAGAGATCGCGAAGCCGTTCATGTTCAAGGCACCGGTCATCGGCGACGTGCCGTCACGTTTCAGACGAAGCTGCACATCTGTATAGGCGGCGTTCAGGGCGTCCTCGATCTTCTGCCCGACACCGCCGTAGGAGCTGCTGTCAGGTACGTCAGAAGAATCGAAGCCAACATGGGTGCCGAGGATTGCCCCGGCAGTGATCATGCTGGACAGGATGCCATTGGACTTGACCTCAAGTCCGCTTGCGCCCACCTGCAGACCGCCAGAGCCTGCCAGACGCAGCAGGTATTGCTGCGTTGAGTCTCGGTCCATAGATCCGCCAGTGGCGAAGATATCGACCTGAGAACCTCTGAATTTCTCACTCACGAGGAGTACCTCCCAGAAGAGAATTGCTCGCAAGGAATGATAGGCGGGAGGAGGCTCAGAGCAAATTACGGAGCGCCCGGAGCCTGGTATGTCTTACCTGACGTAGACTGCACGGACTTAGGGGCTTTCGGCGTCTTGGGCATGCCGCCCCGAGGCACTCCCACCTGCATCGCCATGGTAGGAGCCATCTCTTTCGCAGTCGACATCAGCTTTGGCACCTTGGTCGAAACGGCAGCCTTGGTAGAAGTGACGAGACTCTTGGCCTTGGGAAGAACGCTCTTGGCCCACTTCCCTGCTGAGAGTAGTCCACGCCCGAGAGCGGCGACCCAAGCCGTCTTCTCCAGCTCGTCAGCGAATCCGTTGATGAATGCGTCTTGGTATTTCATGAGACTGGCAATACAAAGCGTTCTCCGGCTACGGATACGAGGTCCAAGTCAGCGAACCATTGCTGTCCGTCCGTGGCCAGGTTGCGAAGACTCGCGCTCTTCAGACGCTCGCTCTCAGCCAGCCCCACATCGTAGGACTGATGGGAGATGAGGTTCTCCACAGCAAGGTTCAGGGCGCGAGAGAGGGAGGTCGAAGCGGTAGGGACGTCGTCGGTCGGGAGATCACGAAGAAGGGTAACGAAGCCAGACCCCCGACCAAGTTCAGGCCGGGGGTCTGCCATCAGTTCGATGATGAGGGACTGGACGAGCTGGCCGATACCCGAGATCTTTCTCGGTGCTGAGCCGGAAGAGAACGTAATGACCCCGCTACTCGGGTCTCGAACTATCGCCCCAAAGTCCATCTCAGCCTCAGAGAAGCCTCTACTTCTTCTTCTCGTCCTTCTTGCGGTCACCGAGAGCTTTCTTGACAGCGGCTGCCGTCAGAAGAGCGGCTGCGCCGCCAGCGGCACCGAGACCCACCTTCTTGCCGAGGGCCATGCGCTTGCCCTTCGCGGCGGCGACGCCCTTCTCGGCTGCGGCGACGCCTGCTTTGGCTTTCCGCTTGCTGAAGAGCCGGAAGCTCTTCGGCTTCTGGGCCTTGGCGGATTCGAGCTTCTTCTCGGCGGCGGTCCAGTCCTTGCCCTTCAGCGTGGACTTCCCCTTCTCGACGAGGGCTTTGCCCTTGTCCTTGAGCTCGGCCATCGAGAGGGCTTCCTTGGTGAGGCCGTTGCGGGCAGCCCACTTGGTGAACGCGAGCTTTTCGAGCTGCGTCATGCCTTCGAGGCTGAGCTCTGCGGACTCTTCGTCCTCGTCTGTCTCGTCGCCTTCGAAAGCGGCGGCGAGTTTGCTGAGGACAGGCATCTCGACCTCTTCCTCCCCGTCTTCCATGAGGCCGAGGTTCTCGGCGAGCTTCGAGAGAACGGGCATTTCTGGGGCCTCCTCCGTCGTGGAGCTTTCGAGCTCCTCGGAAAACGCCGCCATGAAAATCTCTTCCGGTGTGGGCATCTTTTCTCCTCCTAAACCGGGATAAGCTGTGACAGCTCTAAAACGTAAGGATTGTAGGGATGGTAAATTCTTAATCAATTACCGGCCAGCGCAGGAGACGGGTCGGTTCTCGTCGGGACGCGTGACCGCTCCCGCGATCTGGGAGACTGCGGTGTCGACAACCCCACTCACCTGATCGATGCGCTCCTGAACCTGGGCAATGCGGCTGTCGGCGACGCCTACACTGCGATTCAGCCGGTTGTTCACGCGCCGAATGAGACGCTGCAGCGCGTTGTTCTCTGGCAGTCGCTGCTCTTTCTGATTCCGGATGTACTGGTCCGCCGAATGTGAGACCAGCCGCTTGTACAGGTTCTCTCCGCGAACCCTGCCCCGAAGGACGGTATACGCGTTCTTCAGGGCTCGGAGCTCCTCGGGCATCGTGGTGGAGGCGTAGTCGATGAGGTCTACGATACCACTGAGGGCTCGCTCCTCATCGGAGGACTGGAAGGCGGTGCTGAAGAAGCCCTTGATGTCGCCCTCCCGAAGAGCCTTCACCATGCCCATCAGGTTGCGGCTCGTGGCGAAGTCGATAATGCCCTTCATCACCGTGATCGCCTCAGCCATGGCCTCCTGATTGAAGTTAGACGCAAACGACTGAAGCTTGTCCTCCGTCCGACTTGTGATCTGCTTCTGCCGATCGATCTCGACCAGCGTGGCCTCAACGATCTTCTCCAACCTCGCCGGATTGGGTAGCGGCATCATCAGCGCACCGCGAACCTGAGTCTTGAACTCGTTGACCAAGTTCACCAAGGCCGTGAAATCGTTGGTGTTGTTGTCGCTCTCTGCGTCTGCGGAGAACGAGAGGGAAAAGGCGTCTGCCTCGGATGAGCTCGGCACATCGGTTGACAGCTTCTGCGCGTTCCGCATGAACTCCAGGATCGTACGGAGCTGCAGGAACCACTCCTTCTCTTTCACGAACAGAGAAAGGGCTGAGCTCTTGTTGGCCGCCGCCTCCATGTCCCCGATCACCCCTCGCAGCAGACAGCTGATCTGGTCCAGAATGGGGCCGTACAAATTGTCGTACTTGGACTCGGCTTTGAAGTCTGCGGTGAAGGACGCGATGTTGCCGTAGAGCCTCTCGATGATGCTCTGCCGGCAAAGAAGGACCTGCATGGTCATGTCGATCGCGGTAAGGTAGCCTACGAGCCGCATCTGCTTGTTGTTGAATGGGTTGTCAGGTGTCGTCTCGAAGAGAATGGTAGACGCCTCGTTGACACGAGTCTTGGCCCGATCCCACACTGTCTCCAGAAAGTTGCCTCCCTGCAGCAGAATGCTCTCAACGGTGGACGTGTCCGACTCAGCATCCCTCAGCTTCTCCAGAGCCTCTCGGATAGCCTGTTGATGATCGAAGCCGTAATCGTCATCTGTCATCGACAGCAACACCTCGTACGCCTTCTCGAAGTTTTCCAGCAGACGGTCTAGGAGCGTGTCCTTGTCGGTCAGGAACACAGACAAAGATTCGACGGGCAGCAGCATGAAGGCAGAGACGAAGTCGGGGTAACTGACGGACACCGCGCTGAAGGTCTGCTGCAGCGACACTGCCGCTTTCAGGCTTGGGTCTATGGCTCCGACAGCCATTTTGGCAACGGTGGCCACAGTGCCCGCCAAGGCGTTCCTGGCGCAGTTCGTCACCCCGCTGATGGACTTGCCAGAGCGAGCCACCCCTTTCGACGCCACGGGGTTGCCGCTCCCAAGGCCGGAAATGACAGTAGGACCGGAGTAGGCCGTCGGGAGGGATGAGTTGGCGTAGGTAGCGAGAGCGGATTCAGGATCGAAACGGCCCGACTGCATGCCGCTGAGAAGGTCTTTGGCGAAGCTTTGCGCGGGGCCGTCGCCGGGAAGGTAGGATTCTATCTCCTTCTGGAGAGAGCCGAGGGGATCGGCCAGGAGTTCTTTCCAGAAGACACCAGCCTCCATGCGTCGTTGCGCGGTCTGCGCGATGCTGGTGTTTGCCTCGGACTCGACTTGGTCGGTGTTGACGACCTTTTGGATGGCCTGCTGCGTGGTCTGCGCGGTCACAGCGGGAGGTGTGATCTGATCGGCCATCTGTCGCCTCAGTGTACGGCGGCGAGCAGCTCAAGAAGATTGGGGTCGGTGATGGTCGACTCGAAGATGACGTCATCCATCGTCTCGTACCATCGGCTGTCGGTTCGTCCCTGACAGCGCTTCTTGACCTCCTCGATCTCCCGGGGTTTCATGAACTTCGGAAAGGACACCCCGACGGGCACTCCGTCCAGGTATTGTGCTCGACGAGAAAGATGTCTGGCTCCCATGCGCTCTCTCCTACGAGTATGGACCTACATTGACCCCATACTACGTGGAGGAGAGGGCGTCTGTCCAGAAAAATTTGGAAGGCCCTGCGCGGGACGGCCCCCGATTTTCGGAGGACGGATCGCCGGATTCATCATCTTGGTGGGGGTCATCCCTGCGGGAGCCATGGGAGAGATGGTGGCGACCTTCTTCAGCTCCTGGATGAACCCGTTGAAGAAAGCCTGCTCCATCTCAATACCGCTCCTCCCAGGGCATCGCTTGCTGGGCTGGTGTGCCGAGGCCCTTACCCAGGCCCTTGCCGAACGCCCACAGAGGCAGGCTGCCGAGAGCGACCAGAGGGAGGCCCTTCATGGCCAAAGATGCCGCCCTGCGCCCTGGAATCTTGTGGTGCCAGGGAGTAGGCGGCTTGGCAGCGAGTTTCGTGATCTCGCTCCAGAAACCGGTAATGAAGGCCCTGTTCACGGCTACTCCTCGTGTCGGAGTCGTCAAGCAAGACAGCCCGTAAGGGGAGGCCTGGGGGCCAGCGGACTCCCGACGCTGACCCCCAGGTTATCTCATTATGTCTCGACGATGTCGGGAGGCGTACCCGGCAGCATCTGAGCGCCGACCATGACCTCCAGATCGGCATCGGTCTCGGAGACGGTGGAGTCCACCATCATCCACAGAGAGATGCCGTCCTCGTCGTTGCCGACGACCGGCGTGCTTGGGACCGGGATGCCCTGCCCCACCTGGTTCTGGACGGTGGCGACACTGTCGTCCATCGTCACGGCGTTGAGGAGCAGGTTGTCGGCGGCCGTGGCCGTTGCGCCGCCCTTGCGGAGCATGAGAGAGACCACACCACCCGCGCCGGGCGTGTTGCACAGCAGCCGGAAACGCGCGCAGATGATCTTCACCACGTTGGTGAAGCGGACCTGGCCGTTGCCGTACGAAGCCTCACCCACCATGGAAGCGATGGCCGGCGGCAACGCCACGTAGGTCCACGTGTCGTCCACGAAGGCCGAGAGGTCGATGGTGGTGATAAAGCGAGTTTCCTGCATCGCCCCAGCGATGGCATCGAGAACGTCCCAGTTCTCGCCCTGCGTCTTGTTGTCCATGAACCCGCGAGAGGTTCCTTTCTTGAGACCCAGGTTCGGGGTGTCGATGATCCCCGGTCGATTTCCTACGCCCATTGATCTCCTCCTAAAAATAGGTCTAACGGGCAAAACAAGTCTGAATCTAGTCTACGGGGAGATAGCCAGTCGTCAATCCTGGGAGCCTGTGGGAAGCGCCTCGAACAGCTCCGGGTTGGCCTCGATGAACTTCTGGATGTCCTCCGGTGACGTAGTGTCTCTGTTCATCTTCGCCAGGTCCGGGTTGCCTGGAAAGACACCCTTCAGGTACATCAAGACCAGCTCGGAGCAGATGATACCGCCCCGAAACGGGTTGTTGGCCTTGCGTAGCGTGATCTTGTACCAGACCCAGACGAGGACGAAGCCGATGAGCTGCGCGTACCCGTAGATGACGCCCAACCGGGCGAAGACGCGGCGAATG